>Ga0105359_10000872_pt1 | contig 25394 bp, 19 predicted proteins | sample GOMGulsemesocosm_6_FD_83659 | JGI IMG/M metagenome (GOLD analysis project Ga0105359, IMG submission 83659) | Methane-oxidizing microbial communities from mesocosms in the Gulf of Mexico - GOM8C Gulf of Mexico | ecosystem: Environmental > Aquatic > Marine > Cold seeps | place: Gulf of Mexico...
ACGGGTGATGGAGTCGAGCAGGATGATGACGTCTTTCTTGTGCTCAACCAGGCGCTTGGCCTTTTCGATGACCATTTCGGCCACTTGTACGTGACGTGTTGGTGGCTCATCAAAGGTCGAGGCAACCACTTCACCACGCACAGAGCGCTGCATTTCGGTTACTTCTTCCGGGCGCTCGTCAATTAGCAGAACGATCAGGTGACACTCAGGGTTGTTACGAGTGATCGCCTGGGCGATGTTCTGCATCATAATGGTCTTACCGGCTTTCGGCGGTGCGACGATCAGGCCGCGCTGGCCTTTACCGATAGGAGCGACCAGGTCGATGATACGGCCGGTCAAATCTTCTGAAGAGCCATTACCGGCTTCCAGTATCAGGCGCTTGTTCGGGAACAGAGGTGTCAGGTTCTCAAACAGAATTTTGTTCTTCGAGTTTTCCGGCTTATCGTAGTTAATTTCATTAACTTTAAGCATCGCAAAGTAGCGCTCACCGTCTTTTGGTGGGCGGATCTTGCCGGAAATGGTGTCGCCGGTGCGCAGGTTGAAGCGGCGAATCTGGCTTGGAGACACATAGATGTCATCCGGACCTGCCAGATACGAGCCTTCCGCTGAACGCAGGAAACCGAAACCGTCTTGGAGGATTTCAAGTACGCCGTCGCCATAGATATCTTCTCCGCCTTTAGCGTGGCGCTTGAGGATGTTGAAGATAATGTCTTGCTTGCGCGAGCGTGCCAGATTGTCCATGCCCATTTCTTTCGCGAGAGCGATAAGTTCATCAATGGGTTTGGTTTTTAGGTCGGTCAGGTTCATAGGCGGGTTATCGACTGTGTGATATTCGTTTGAAAGTGGCCTGAGTTATTACATAGGTCGCTGCAAGGGATCTTGCTTGACGGCCATAGCCACGTAGGGGTTAGGTTTTGTTGTTCTACACTCTTTGGCGTCGAACTGAATTCTGATGACACGATATTAATGGCTATGCGTATGACGCGTTCCATTTAAGGGAGCATTAATATATGGAGTGTTTTACAGAGATTCAACGATAGATGCCGAAGGATTGAGTCTGACGTCTTCTCTTTTTAGAGGCAGGAGAAGAACAAATTAAATAATAGGCAAGAGTATAGCGACTCAATTGCAGCTGTGCAAAATTAAATCACCCCGCCGATGCTCAGTCGGGGTGATTTCGCCATTTACAGGTTGGCGTCGATAAACTCACTGAGCTGTGCTTTGGATAAAGCACCGACTTTAGTGGCTTCGTTATTACCGCCTTTGAAGATGATCAGCGTTGGAATACCGCGAATACCGAACTTGGCCGGGGTATCGGGGTTGGCATCAACGTCCATTTTACAGATCTTGATCTTGCCTGCGTACTCTCCAACCAGCTCTTCGAGAATCGGGCCGATCATTTTGCAGGGGCCGCACCACTCTGCCCAGTAATCTACCAGTACAGGGCCTTCCGCGTTCAAAACTTCAGTTTCAAAGTTGGCATCAGTGACGTGAACGATGCTCATAATGTCTCTCCAGAGATGTGTCTTGGCCGATTTTCGGCGTTCAAAGATGTGTGATGATAATAATTGCCCCGCTCGGGTACAAGCCCAAGCTGCACCTTACCTTGACTGAGAAGGCCTGACGTCGGCGCGCCGACAGGATATGCTGCTCAGCGAAATCGCCTAAAAGGCGGGAACCAATAGCCTTCAGGCTGCTCCAAACAGCCATTGCCGTAGGCATCACTCAACGTGGAAGAATGATGAAAAAAATTATTTTATTGGTGCTTTTGGGCCTTTTGGGCGCGACTTATTGGGGTTATTGCGGCGCTGAAAGCTGTAATCAGTGGTTGTCGATCGGGTATGTGCAAGCGCAAGCAGATGCCAATCCACTGGCCGCAGGGCTTGGGTTTTTTGTTGGTTATGTCTTAGTCACGGCCTTATCCCTGCCCTTTGCGGCGCTGTTGACACTAATGGGCGGAGCGGTTTTCGGGCTGGGTTGGGGGCTGCTGTTGGTGTCGTTTGCCAGTTCAATTGGCGCGACCTTGGCATTTTTGTTGGCCAGAACGCTGTTGCGTGATTGGGTACAGGGCAAGTTCGGCAGCTACCTCGAGGCCATGAATCGCGGCGTAGCCAAAGACGGTGCGAACTACTTGTTCAGCTTGCGCCTGCTGCCGCTCTTCCCCTTCTTCGCCATTAACGCTGTTTTTGGCCTGACGCCGATGCGCACCTGGACCTTCTATTGGGTTAGCCAGCTGGGTATGTTGGCTGGCACCGCGGTGTATGTGAACGCTGGGGCCGAGCTGGGCGCTATTGAAGAGCTGTCGGCCAAGGGCGTGTTAACGCCCGGTCTGCTGGGCGCCTTTGTGCTTCTGGCCGCTTTCCCCTACATTCTGCGCGGCATCATGAGCCGCTGGCAGACCTACAAGCTCTACCGTCCGTTTAAAAAACCCAAGCAGTTCGACAATAACTTGATTGTTATCGGTGGCGGCAGCGCAGGGTTGGTCAGCGCTTACATTGCCGCGGCGGTGAATGCCAAGGTGACCTTGATCGAGCGCGACAAGATGGGCGGCGACTGCCTCAATACCGGGTGTGTACCGAGCAAGGCGTTGCTGCGCTCGGCGGGTGTGAACGCCAGTTTTCAACGCGCAGCCGATTTCGGTTTAACCCTGCCCCCGCTCAAGTCCGCAGAAACAGTCGACTTTCAGGCGGTGATGCGACGAGTGAAGCAAGTGATCGCGGATATTGAGCCGCACGACTCGATGGAACGTTATGAAGGTTTGGGCGTGAACTGCGTGACCGGCGATGCAAAAATTTTGTCGCCCTGGGAAGTGCAGGTGGGTGAGCAGGTGATTACCGGCAAGAACATCATTATTGCAGCGGGTGCTAGGCCATTTGTACCGCCTATCCCCGGTATCGAACAAACGGGTTACCTCACCTCTGACACGGTATGGGGGTTGGTGGAGCAACCAAAGCGGTTGATGATCATGGGCGCGGGTCCCATTGGTTGTGAGTTGGCGCAGGCGTTTTCCCGTTTAGGCACTGAAGTAACGCTGGTGGATATGGCCGAGCGAGTGATGCCCCGTGAAGATGCCGATGTGGCTGAGCATGTCAGTGCGCGTTTCACCGCGGAAGGCATCCGCCTTCTCACCTCCCACAAAACGGTTGGTTTTGACGTCAATGCCGAGGGCGTTAAGCAGGCCAAACTGGAATCATTGACTGGCGCGCATGCGGTAATTGAATTTGATCAACTCTTGGTTGCGGTAGGCCGTAAGGCGCGCACTGAACAGTTTTGTGATTTTGATTTACCTCTGACACCGCAGGGCACTCTGCAGGTGGATGAATACCTGCGCACGCCCTACCCCAATATTTTTGCCTGCGGGGATATAGTCGGGCCCTACCAGTTTACCCATATGGCTGCGCATCAGGCTTGGTACGCGGCGGTGAATGCTTTGTTTAGACGTTTTAAGAAATTTAAGGTCGACTACCGAGTGGTGCCTTGGGCAACGTTTACCGATCCTGAAGTAGCGCGCGTGGGTGTGAGCGAGTCAGAGGCTGAAGCGCAAGGGTTGAAGTATGAAGTGACGCGCTATGGGCTGGATGATTTGGATCGCGCGATAGCAGACGGTGAAGCTGAAGGGTTTGTTAAGGTTATCACTCAGGCGGGCAGTGATAAGATTCTCGGCGTCACGATCACTGGCTACCACGCCAGTGAATTAATCGCCGAGTGGGTGCTGGCGATGAAGCATGGTCTTGGATTGAATAAAATGTTGGGCACTATTCACATTTACCCAACATTGAACGAAGCAAATAAATACGCGGCGGGCGTTTGGAAACGCGCGCACAAACCTGAAGGCGTGTTGCGTTGGGTTGAGCGATTCCATAATTGGCAGCGCCGTTAATCACGGCGCTAACCATCAAATTATATTGGTAAGGGTTAGAAGATATGACCGTAGAAACTTTAGTCAGTGAACGTTACGCCGAAGGTGCAAAAGCTGTGCAGGAAGCCCTGTGCTGTCCCGTCGATTATGACGCGTCATTGTTGAAAATATTACCGCAAGAAATTATTGATCGCGATTACGGTTGCGGTGACCCTTCACGTTATGTAATCGAAGGCGATGTGGTTTTAGATCTAGGCAGCGGTGGTGGAAAAATTTGTTACATGGCCGCGCAAATTGTCGGTGAAAAAGGCGCGGTGATTGGCGTTGATATGACCGATGACATGCTCGCACTGGCGCGCCAGTATCAGCCGCAAATGGCTGAAAAATTGGGTGGTGACCGAGTCGACTTTAAAAAAGGATTTATTCAAGATCTAGCATTAGATGTAGTGGCGATGGAGGCCTTCCTAAAGGAAAATCCAGTGACGGATGTGGCAAGTATGCAAGCACTGGATGCGTGGAAAAAACAACAGCGCCGCACAGACCCTTTGATTAAAGATGCCAGCGTTAGCTTGGTGGTGAGCAACTGTGTACTGAATTTGGTGGCGCCGGAGGATCGTCGGCAAATGTTGTCGGAGGTTTTTCGTACTCTAAAGCCGGGTGGCCGTGTTGCGATTTCCGATATCGTTTGTGATGAGGCAGTGCCGGCGCATTTGCAAGATAATGCTGAGCTTTGGAGCGGCTGTATTTCTGGCGCCTTTGGTGAAAAAGAATTCATACAGGCATTTCTGGATGCAGGGTTTGTTGGCGTGAGCTACGACAAGTGGGAAGCAGAACCTTGGCAGGTGGTGGAAGGTATTGAATTTCGCTCGGTTACCTTAACCGCAATTAAACCTGCAAAAACCGAACTGTATGACGCGGGGCAGGCTGTCATTTACCGTGGACCTTTCTCCGAAATAAGTGATGATTTAGGCAACCGTTATACGCGCGGTGATCGCGTAGCGGTCTCTAAGCGCACCTATGATTTACTGACCTCGGCTGAATACCAAGCGCACTTTATTGGCGTGGCGCCCGGTGAAGAGCGGAACCACGGCTGTTTCTGTAAACCCGCGGGTAGCCTGCGACCAGCGGCGGAAACTAAGGGCGGGAAACATGCTCTGGGGGTTGACCAACAGGCGGCCGGTTGCTGTTAACGAGTAAGTCGTTACGGCATGTCATGCCGTTCCCTCTAGACTAAATAAAAAACGGGAGACCTTAGGGTCTCCCGTTTTTTTATGTGGTTAATAAGCGGTACGTTCAATAAATGTATCGTTATTTGGTGAGGCCCAAGTTTTCGAAGGCTGTGCGCAGCTCATCGAGTGTGATGGGTTTGCAAAGAAAGTCATTCATGCCGCAGGCAAAGACGGCCTCGCGGTGTTCTTCCATGGCGTGTGCGGTGAGCGCAACAATCGGTGTGGCTTCTAGCGCGTGGCTTTTTTCATATTCGCGAATACGACGCGTTGCTTCAAAACCATCCATCTCCGGCATTTCACAATCCATCAGAATCATGTCAAAAGGCTTGGCTGCGGAGATGACCGCATCCCAGGCTAATTGCCCGTTTTCAACCATGATTGGGTCTACAGCGAGTTTGCCGAGCAGGCCCTTGACCACCATGCGGTTGACGGCATTGTCTTCGGCAACCAGTACGCGTGTACCTTCTGTGCACTGACTCTTCTGTGGCGCGTCGATGACACGATCGAGAATATTTTCACGTTCCCCCGAATAGAGTAAAGACAGCTCCTGCTTAAATCTCGCTGGGGATATTGGCTTGCGCAGCAATGCCTGTATGTTGCGCTTGTTAAGTTCTGCGGCATCGATGCTTGAATCGGCGTTGGAGAGTAAGACGACATGGCTTTTGTTGTCAGGGTAGAGACGATGGATTTGCGCCGCGAGGGTTAATCCACCTGTTTCGCGCAACTGTTGATCAATGGTAATAAAGTCAAATTCAGGCTGGTCACTGTTCTTGCGAGCTTCGAGCGCGGCCATCAACTCATGGCTGTTTTTAACGGCGACAGCGCGCATGCCCCAGCTGATGCTGTGGTGCATTAGCACATCGCATAATGTCTGATTGTCTTCGGCGATGAGAAGGTGCTTGCCGGCTAATGTCGGTTCTTGTCGAGGTTGTGTGTGGCTGGTTTTGTCGTCGAGCAGGAAGCGGGCGGTAAACCAAAATGTAGAGCCTTTATCCTCGACACTGTCAACGCCGATGGTGCCGCCCATCAGTTCGGCCAAGCGTTTGCAGATCGCCAAACCTAGGCCTGTGCCGCCATACTTTCGAGTGGTAGAGCTGTCGGCCTGCGAGAAGGATTCAAACAATGATTGCATGGCTTGTTTGGATATTCCTATACCACTGTCGGTAATAGAGAAGCGTACCAGCGGTGCATCCATGCTGGATTCAGGCTCACGCCTGGCCTGAATGGCGACGTTGCCCTCACTGGTGAATTTAAAGGCGTTGCCGATGAGGTTGATCAATATTTGTCGCAGGCGGGTGGGGTCACCAACCACGTGTAGTGGTGTTGTGGGACTTACGCTGCCGATTAACTCTATTTGGTTTTTATTAGCGGCCGCGCCAAATAATTGCACGCAGTCTTCGATGAGTTCTTCAAGGTTGAAGGGCACGTTTTCTAAATCCATCTTGCCGGCTTCAATTTTTGAATAATCGAGGATGTCGTTAATAATGGTGATCAGGGTTTGGCCAGAACGATGAATAACATCGAGGTAGTGTTGTTGGTTGTCGTTTAGCGGGGTGTCGCGCAGTAACTCAACCATGCCAATGACGCCGTTCATAGGCGTGCGAATCTCATGGCTCATGGTGGCGAGGAACTGGCTCTTGGCTTGGTTGGCTTCTTCTGCGGCCGCTTTTAAGCGCCTTGATTCAAGCTTTTCTTCTTTTTCCGAAATAAGCGCGACTTCGACATTGCGACGTTTTTGGATGTCGTCCAGCAGTGACTGGCGCATTTGGTTAAAAGCGTCGACGACATTGTCCAACTCGTCGGGCGCGCGGTCGCGGGGTTTGTTGCGTTTTAAACTGAGTGAGCCACTGAGGGTGTCGAGGTTCAGTCTGCGTGCATAGCTGGCGATGGTTTCCATGTGTTTGGTTAGGAGGCCGCGCACTAGCCATAGAATGAACAGTGATACCAGTAAGGTTTTGGTGCCCTGTAAGGTGCCGATGAACCACGCACGCTGCCATAGCTTTTCGTACACGCTGTCTAGGCTGGCGGTCACGATGAGCTTGCCGAGGGTTTGGTCGGCGGTTTTATCGGCGCTGTAAACGAGGGGGTACTCTTTGATCAGTACGCGGTTGGTGGCGGCTTCAACCTCATCTATGTCGAGGTCCATATCCATGGCGCTGGCCATCATCGCCTGCTCTTGGTTGTTCCAGTCACGCCAGACCACGGTCACCTGAATAACATCTTCTACTTCGAGCACGCTCTGAATTTGCACATTGAGCTGTTCTTCATCAAAACCCCAGAGGCTTTTGGTAATACTGGGCAGAGTGGATATGCGCACTTGGTCGAGACGCTTCTCTAGGGCGGAGATGTCGTCGTTAAAGCTTGAATACAGCTGTAGCAGAATTGCAATCAGTGCAAAGATTGAACTGGTCAGCAAGATCAAACCCATGAGCCTCGTGGCAATGGGGTTCTTGCGATGATATTCACCGAGATTTCGGAAGTTAAGCATGTGTGGGCAGAGGGGTATCCGTATCGGTTTAAAGGCGTGAGTCTATGTCTTTATCGAGTGGCGCTGCATCATCGATACTGGGTCAAACATCAGCAGACCTGTTTCACTTAAGATACACGCATAATCGTAGAAAAGTGTAGCAGGCGGGAATAAGATTTGCGCTATTGATAACAACTAATGATAGTCCGCAGGTCTCCGTACGCTAAGTCGTTACATAAACTGCGCCAGTACTTCGTTGAGATAGCGTTGCCCGACATCGGTGGTTTGCAGCTGCTCGGTTTTTTGCTCGATGAGTCCGCGTTGGCGCAGCTCGCTCAGCTGTGGTTCCAGAGCGCTGAGCGGCAAACCAGCTCGCTGGGTAAACAGCTCGCTGGGTACACCATCGCAAAGACGCAGCGCGTTCATCATAAATTCCAGTGGCAAGTCATCGGCGCTGATCTTGCCTTCGCTGGCGCAAAACCCTCGCTGGGATTCTAAATAATGCGCGGGTAAGCGTGTCTTACGTCGGCGGATCAGCTGCTGGTTCTCCGTCTGCGTGGTTTTGCCATGGGCGCCGGCGCCTATGCCGATGTAGTCGCCAAAGCGCCAGTAGTTGAGGTTGTGGCGCGAGCGGCGGTCGGCTGTTTCTTCACCCAAAGCGGCCGCCGCGCCCTGTCGGGCGTAAGCGGAAACTTCGTACTGGCGGTAACCGGCGGCGGCCAATTGCGCCTCACCCAGTTCTTGGATGTCTGCGAGGGCATCTTCGATGGGCAGTGTGGGCGGACGCGAGTAAAACTCGGTATTGGGTTCGATGGTTAACTGATACCAGGAAATATGCTCGGGATCTAAGTCAATGGCTTGTTGTAGGTCGGCTTGCGCGGTTTCCGGCGTTTGCCCTGGCAAGCCGTGCATGAGATCTAGGTTGATGTTGTCGAAGCCAGCGATGCGGGCCATTTTGACGGCGTTCAATGCTTCCTCGCGGCCGTGAATACGCCCCAGCTTTTTTAATTGTTCGTCGGCAAAGCTCTGGATGCCAATCGATAGTCGATTGACCCCGACGCTGCGAAAGCCGTGGAATTTCTCCTGCTCGAAGGTGCCGGGGTTGGCCTCCATGGTGATTTCAATGCTCTCCGCAAAGCCTATAAGCGTTTGCGCTGCATCGAGTACACGGCCGATGGCCGCCGCGCTGAACAAGCTGGGTGTGCCCCCGCCGATAAAGATACTCTGCAGTGGGCGCCCTGCTGCACTGCTGACCTCCTCGTTCAGATCGGCAATCAACGCGTCGACGTATTCTGCTTCGGGCAGCTCTGGTTCGGCCTTGTGCGAATTAAAGTCGCAATAGGGGCATTTACGCACACACCAAGGGATATGGATGTAGAGCGCCAATGGCGGCAGGATCAGTCCTTCTAGAGGCATGTCTGCCATTGAGCTGGTGGCGATGGTTTGGTTGGGTGTTGTGTGCGTCATGGAGGCCGGTTATCCCTGCTGGCTCAATTGGGCTAGCAGGACTTTCATTGCTTTACCGCGGTGGCTGATTTTATTTTTCTGCTCTTTGCTGAGTTCGGCCGACGCGCAATCAAGTTCGGGTACGTAGAACAACGGGTCATAACCAAAGCCATTGTCGCCGCTCAGTTGTTGCAGGATCTGCCCCTCCCATTGGCCATGACAAATGATCGGTGTTGGGTCTTCACTGTGGCGCATGTACACCAAGACGCAGTGGAAACGTGCTCTGCGCTCTTGGGTGGGCAGACCCACCAAACTGTTGAGCAACTTTTGATTGTTGTCGGCGTCGCTGGCACCCTCTCCGGCAAAGCGCGCGGAATAAATGCCGGGCTGGCCGCGCAATGCGTCCACAGCCAAACCTGAGTCATCGGCCATGGCCGGCAGACCTGTGTGTCGGCACGCGTGCCGCGCTTTAATAATGGCGTTCTCGACAAAGCTCAGGCCGTCTTCAATTGCCTCTGGGAAGTCGAAGTCACTCTGCGGTAAAACCTCGAAGCCCTCCTGTCCTAGCAGCAGCTGAAACTCCTTTAACTTGCCCTTGTTGCCGCTGGCGAGCACGATTTTTTGTGCAGTGCTCGGCTGAGTCTTGGGTTTATTCGGCATGTCGGTTCACTTAATTGGCAAGGCGTTAAGGCCACTTACAGGCCTTAGCTCAGGGGGTGTTTAGTGTTCGACGTACAGCTTTTTGCTGAAAGTGACCGTCAGTGGTGGGCGGTTGGCGTCGGGTTTGACTTCAATGGTGAAGTGCAAAATCTCTTCATTGACGAAGCGCAAAGGCGCGAGGTAGTAAACGGCGCCCTGCTCGTTGATCTCCATAAAATCCAGGTTACGGCGCTGTTGCATGAGGTTCTGGCTGTGCCCTTTAAGGCCTGTGGCCAGACCTTCGGTATCCCCGACGTCTTTTTTCTTCACTAGCGCGATGTTCACCAGTGCGCGGTCTTTACCGCGGGTAAGGTTATAGGCCTTGGCAATATCCGGCTGGATAAAGCTGCTGTTGAATACGCTGAAGTAGACTTTGTAGTCGCCAAATTCTTGGAAAGGCTGGTTGTCATAGGCGTGGCTGTTAAAACTCAGCATGAGGGGTAAAAGCAGAATCATCAGGCGTTTCATGTTCTTGGTCATGGTCGGTATCCTTTGGTGGCACCTACTTTGGGTGGTGCGAGCTGTGGGCATGGTCGTCGGTCGTCTACTGGCTAATAACCAGTGGCGTCGCACGGCGGAATCGTACAAAAAACAACCGCATAACGTTTAGTGTAGTAACTCCGCTTTGGGTTCCATTTATATGGCCGTTTGCTAGGCGTGTTTGCGTAAATGGTAGATGGCGGTCTCGCCAAAAAGGTTCGGGCGCAGGTCTTTTAGTAGGCGACTAATCGGGCGTTCCGCCACTACCTGACGGTGCACCACGTCGAGGTGCATGTGGTTACACAGGACTTCGAAATCCTTGAATGTACAAAAGTGGATGTTCGGGGTGTCGTACCATTCGTAAGGCAGCAGGTCCGATACGGGCATACGACCGGTGGCGCACAGGTGCCAGCGGGCTTTCCAGTGGCCAAAGTTCGGGAAGGTAACGATGCATTCTTTGCCCACGCGCAACATCTCTTTCAAGACCTTGGCGGGGTCTTGCATGGCCTGAATCGCCTGCGTCATAACCACGGTATCAAAACTCTCATCGGCAAAGTTACTGAGCTCGCCATCGATGTTCTGATCGATGACGTTCAGCCCTTTGGCAATGCAGCGGGTAATATCATCGGTGTTGATCTCCAAGCCGTAGCCGGTGACCTGCTTGTGGTCGACCAGTGATTTCAACAGCAGGCCTTCGCCACAGCCGAGGTCGAGCACACGGCTCTTCGGTGCAATCCACTCTTGAATAATGTCGAGGTCGTGACGAATGCTCATTATTTAAAACTCGCTGAAGTGTTGCGCTGCGTAGCTGTTTCCGAGGCGCTACGCAGTTGATCGATTTCTGCCCCGATGTTCTGCATGTAAGCACCGAAGAGTTTGTAATAACGCTCAATGGGCATTAAGAACGCATCGTGTCCATATTCGGACTCTACTTCTGCGTAACTCACGGGTTTGTCGGCGCCGATTAAGGCCTCAACGATTTCGCGTGATCGCTCAGGGGCAAAACGCCAATCGGTGGTGAAGGACACGACCAAGAACTTACACTGGGCCTGTTCGAAGGCTTTCACTGAGTTGTCGTTGTATTCACGCCCTAAATCAAAGTAATCCAACGCACGGGTCATCAATATGTAGGTATTGGCGTCGAAGGTCTTTGAAAAGGCCTCGCCCTGATGCTTTAGATAGCTCTCTATTTGGAATTCAACCGGCACGTCAGAGCCCTGTACGAAAGACCCAGAACGCAGTTCACGACCAAACTTTTGGCCCATGCCATCGTCGGAAAGGTAGGTGATGTGGCCGACCATACGGGCAACCCCGAGGCCATCGGCTGGGCGACTGTTATGGGCGAGGTAGTCCCCATCGTAAAAGTTTGGATCGGCGGTGATGGCCTGGCGCGCGGTTTCATTAAAGGCGATGTTCTGTGCGGTCAGCTTCATTGCCGAGGCGATGACCACGCAGTGGCGCAAGCGCTCAGGGTATTCGAGAGACCAGCGCATGGCTTGCATACCGCCGAGGCTGCCGCCAATAACCGCAGCCCACTGGTCGATACCCAGGTGGTCTGCCAGGCGGGCTTGTGAATGAACCCAGTCGCGTACGCGCAGTGAGGGGAAGTCTTTGCCCCAGGGTTTTCCGGTTTCTGGGTTGATGCTGCTCGGCCCAGTGGAGCCGTCACAGCCGCCGAGATTGTTCAGCGAGACGACAAAAAACTGGTCTGTATCGATGGGTTTGCCGGGGCCTATGTAATTGTCCCACCAGCCAGGCTTGCGATCATCTTCGGCGTAGCGTCCGGCTGCGTGATGATTACCCGACAAAGCGTGGCAAATGAGCACCGCATTGGAATGTTCGGCGTTGAGCTGGCCGTATGTCTCGACGACTAGGTCGTAGCTTTTCAGCGTGCGGCCGCAGGCCAGCACCAGGGGGGTGTCAAAGTGTAGGGTTTCGGCGGTCACGAGCCCTACGGAGCGGTCGGAAAAAGCGTGCGGCATAATCTTCTCGGCGATAAACGCGGCGCGGCGGTTGAATGCCGTCAGTAAACCTTTCTCTTGGCTGTAAACAGTACAGCCTATTGGTGGCGGCAAGTCTAAAGTTGCCGCAGGGAGGCTGCAACTGTTTCGCGTATTAACTCACGGGTTTGTTCAGCTGCAGAGCATTTGGTTAGGCGGAACGATTCAGCTGTGGTTGGCTGTACTCTTGCCTAGCGACGGCTCGCGGGGTGGGACGACCACTAACGGAAGTACCGATGGACACTGAACCGATGACTTGATCGAGTTCGAATAGGGCCCCTTCACGGCGCGCAATCACCCGCTGCACCTCCTGCAGGCGTTGTTGTGAATTCTGTTGTTGTTGGACGAGGCTGGCGAGTTCGTGCATCTGCTGTTCCAGCAGGGACTTATCGTATTGTGCTTGGTGGCTGACGGGCGCTAATGCTTCTTTGTACCAAAGCTCCGTTTCGTTAAATAGGGCACTTGCGAGGTTATGGGCCTCCTGCATTAAAGTCCCGATGAAGCGGCTGATGAGCTTTTGCTTTTGACCAAAAATGCCCCCAAGAGACTGACGGAACTGTTGCGCTTGACGTTGTAGCTGCTCTAAACGTTGCTGGTACGGCAACAAGCTTAAGCTGTGCCGCTGGATATCGACTTCTTTCAGATCACCAATATCGACGCTGCGATAAATGTTGAACAGTACTTGGTTGGCGTTATCGGTAGCCAGTTGGCATTCTTCAAACCGCCTTTGCAGCTCGTCAAATAATACGCCTATGGCGCTGTTCAGGCCTTTGCTTGTCCAGCTGCGTTGCATGCTGTGCTGGGTGTCGTGAATCAGTTGTTTCAGGGGTTCTGCGGCCAATGGGGCCTGCACATCGTGTAGCTGTAGGCCGAGGCGCCGCTGGTGAAAACGCAGGTCGAGGGCGCGACGGTGGTAGAGCTGATGCTGTGCTTTACTGTCGGACCGCAGTCGCGAGAGTAACGACTGGTAATCCTGACGTTGATGGTGACTGTTTTGCAGTTGTTCTAACTCTTGATCGGCGCGGTAAAGCTGTTGGCGCAACTGCTTGCGGGTCGACTGCATCATTGACAGGGTGTCGGATATCGAACGACTCTCGGCGAGTCGTTGTTGGTTGCGCTTAACCTGTTGAGCCAGCATGTCTTCGAGCTGCGGTAGCTGGCTGCGATGCAAACGTTGCGGGTCGCCGGATGCTCTGGCCAGCAGACCTTGCTTGGCTGAGGCCGCCAGTACGTGATCTATGGGCAGGCGCAATTGACGTGCGGTGATCTCGCGAATGCGTTGAATTTGTTCCTCGATCTCATCGGCTGGGCGCAGGTCATCCCAGAGCGTGTCCACCTTATTGAGTAACGCCAACGTGCGCTGGTGGGCGTCTGAAAAGGCTGATGTGTTGCGCAGTGATTGAACGTGATCTTCCCAAATAGCCAGGTCACTGCGGCTCACGCCTGTGTCAATACCGAGTAAAAAAACCAACGCATTGGCCTGGTGTAAGGTGCTGAGGGTTAATTCCGGTTCGTTGCCGAGGGCGTTGAGGCCCGGTGTGTCGAGGATGCGCAAGCCCTGGCGCAGCAGCGGGTGATCCATGTTGACCAGAGCGTGGCGCCAGGTGGGAACTTCAACCAGCGCTTGACCGTCTCTTTCGCTTAGCGGGCCTTGGCTGAGCTCCTTAGGGTCAAAACCCAGCGCTATGGCTTCGGTTTCGGTGACCTGTTTAACGGCGGCTATTTGGGTCATGGCCTCGCTGACAGATGCGGGGTTCTTGGGGTCAAAGGGTATGGTGATCCAGTTGCGCAAAATATTTTTGAAGTTCGCGAGACTGGTTTGGGTGCGGCGGGTCTCGATAGGCAGCAGGCGCACGCAGCTCGGCTGTTGGTCGGCCTCAAAGAAGATTTCTGTGGGGCACATGGTGGTGCGCCCGGGTTGTGATGGCAGCAGTCGCTGTCCGTATTCGGCGAACAGCAGAGCATTAATGAACTCGGTTTTACCACGGGAGAATTCACCGACACAGGCGAGGGTAAAGGTGTCTTGGCGCAGCAGCTTCAGAGCTTGATCAAGGCTGTGGCGGGCGACTGGGCTGTTGCTGCTGTGCTCGCTGAACCAGCGCTGGCACTGCTCAATCTGACAGCTCAGTTGCTGCTTCCAGTTGGTGTAGCTGGCCAACTGTCGATAGAGCATCGTTACATCCATGCCAATAGCCATTGTGACAGTGTCTTCCGGAGTTATATGAATCATTTAAGTGCGACTGAGCGCCGTATTATCGCGTCAGGCAGCGGGTCATTAAAACCGAATCATCGCGGGATGGAAAGACGGCTTTATGCAGAAAAGTTATAACTGGATCGCATTGTTTGGAATTAGGTGGCGGTGTGAACCTCTGTGCTGGAGGGTTTTGCGTGAATGCGGCCCTGCATACTGGGTGAACTGTTTGGCGAGACAACAAAAAGGGAGCCCTTACACGGCTCCCTTTTTATTCGTGCTCTGAAGGAAAAACATTTCCCGCCGGTGGCACTTTAAATCCCTATCACCAGCTGACTTACGCTGCCACCTATTCCAGCTTGTTGCGCTAGGGCCTTAATTAGGATTTGCACAACGTTGAGCGCGAGGAACGCAAAGATGGGTGAAATATCCATGCCGCCCATGTCGGGGATGATCTTACGAATTGGCGCCATGAGGGGCTCGAGCAGCTGGCGCAGCAGCGACAGCGCGGGGTGCTGGCTTTGGGGTGCGATCCAGCTGCTGACCACCATGATCAGCAGCCCCCAAAAGAACAGGTTGGCGACTAAGGCCAGCAGGCCGATGAACGCCCAAGTTATGACGGTCAGCGGGTTGATGAGGCCGGCGCCTATAACCAGCGCGCTGAGTTGAATCACCAAATAATGTACCAATAACGCGAGTACGACCGAGGCGATATCAATGCCGAAGACACCCGGTACAACCCGTCGAATCGGTATAAGCACGGGATTGGTAGCCTTGATGGCAAACTGCGACAGGGGGTTGTAAAAGTCGGCCCGCGCCAGTTGCAACATGAAACGCAGGACAACTATAAAGAGGTACATGGACCCCAGTGTTTGTATGACGAGCATACCGATCTCTTGCATTGGCCCCATAGCAGGCTCCTAATCTGATGATTTACTTGTGTGTGGTGTTGCTGTCTAGCCCAGCTCTTTGGCCATTGCAATGGAGCGGTCGGTGCACGCTTGCATGGCCTTGCTGACGGTACCGCGCAGGTCACTGGCCTCAAAGGAGAGGATAGCCTGTTCGGTGGTGCCGTTGGGTGAGGTGACACGGCGGCGCAACTCACTTACATCAACATCACTGTCCAGGGCTAACTTAGCGGCGCCGAGTGCTGTTTGCAGGGTCAGTTCGGTGGCCGCTGTACGGGTTAAGCCCTGTGCCACGCCGGCGTCAATCATGGCTTCCATCATCAGGAAATAGTAGGCCGGCCCCGAGCCTGAGACAGCCGTCACGGGGTCTATCAGCGACTCACTTTCAAGCCACTGCACAATGCCGACAGACCTGAGGATTTCATCGGCGTTGGCTTTCTGCTCAGCGGTGGTTTGGCTATTGGCGAACAAGCCGCTGGCACCGGTCTGTACCAGCGCTGGGGTGTTGGGCATACAGCGCACGATGGCCAGCTTGTTGCCTAACCACTTATCCATGCTGGTGATGTCGATGCCAGCGGCGATCGAGATGATCAGCGGTTGGTGGCTGAGGTGCGGCTGTAGATCTTCACAGACTTGCTTCAATACCTGTGGTTTAACCGCCAAGACGACGACATCGGCCTTGCTGACGGCCGCGGCGTTGTCCTGCGTAATACTTATACCGTGAGCGGCGGCGAGTTTATCGAGGCTCTCTTGGTAAGGGTCGCTGGCAGTAATGTTATTGGCTGGGTAACCCTTGGCGATTAAACCGCCGAGAATACTGCTGGCCATGTTGCCGGCGCCAATAAAGGTCAGTGTTGCTTTGCTCACGGTGAGCTCCTAATAAAGTCGGTAAAGTTGGTGCGGTCGTCTCTCTATGGACGACTGCACTGAATTTTGTAGTGCTTTGCTTGTGGCCCTGAAGGCCGTAGCCGTGGCGTCGAAAATACCCATGTCTTTCTGTTAACTTCTGGCACCGGCTCTCGTTAACGGCGAGGCCAAATATATCCGTACTTCTTGACTTGCCTATGACATCGAAAATATTGGTGCCTCTTTTGTTAGCCCCTGGCACCGAAGATATCGGTGCCTATGCGCACATAGGTGGCGCCACAGCTAATGGCGGCCTCAAGGTCCGCAGACATACCCATCGAGAGTGTGTCCAACTCTGGGTGCTTGGCGCGTAAACCTTCGAGCGCTGCTGCTAATGGTTCCAGAGCGGCCTTTTGTGTTTCGAAACCCTCGCGCTTAGCAGGAATGGCCATAAGCCCTCGAACACAAATATTGGGCAGTTGTGCCACACTTTCAAGCATTGCGGGCAATTCAGCGAGCGAAATACCCGATTTTGTCGCTTCGTTGTCGAGGTTGACCTGTAGGCAAACATTGATCGGCGGCATGCCTTCTGGGCGCTGCTCGCTTAAGCGGCGAGCAATCTTCTCACGCTCAACACTGTGAACCCAGTCAAAGTTTTCAGCGATGGCGCGGGTTTTATTGGACTGTATAGGGCCAATAAAATGCCATTCAATGTTTAACTCTTTAAGTTGTTGCTGTTTTTCGAGGGCTTCTTGTAGGTAGTTCTCACCGAAGGCGCGCTGCCCCGCCTCGTAGGCCCGCAGCAGTTCATGGGCGGGTTTGGTTTTACTGACGGCAAGTAACTGCGCTGCATCGGCAGGTCTGCGGGCCTCTTTTAATGCCGCATTGATACGTACTTGTACGCATTGTAGGTTTGAAGCGATTGGGTTGTCGGCGGTGTTGGACATATACTGGCTACAGTTGTGTAAGCTAGGGGTTAGTCACCTAGTAAGTGTGTGCACGATTCTGCGCACCGGTTGAGAGTGAAATAATAAATGCCAAAGCCGCGTTTGTCGCTAGCTTGATGTATTTCAGGTATCGATGGGCTTTTTGAAGACGATTAGGGTTTAAGTATGGATATTACGGAACTGCTGGCCTTTAGTGCTAAACAGGGTGCATCGGATTTACACTTGTCGGCGGGTTTGCCGCCAATGATCCGAGTGGATGGCGATGTGCGGCGCATTAATTTACCTGCGATGGAGCACAAGCAGGTACATGGCCTGATCTACGAGATCATGAACGATAAGCAGCGTAAGGATTTCGAAGAGTTCCTCGAGACGGACTTCTCCTTTGAGGTGCCGGGTGTCGCCCGCTTCCGTGTCAACGCCTTCAACCACAATCGGGGCGCCGGCGCGGTATTTCGTACCATCCCCTCAAAAGTGTTGACCATGGAAGAGCTCGGCATGGGCCAAGTCTTTCGTGATATCTGCGCTGTACCGCGCGGCTTAGTACTGGTGACGGGCCCGACGGGTTCGGGTAAGTCGACCACCCTCGCCGCGATGGTCGACTACATCAACGATCACAAATACGAGCATATCCTCACTATTGAGGACCCGATCGAATTTGTGCACGAATCGAAGAAGTGTCTGGTCAACCAGCGTGAAGTGCACCGCGATACTCACGGCTTCGCAGAGGCCCTGCGATCAGCTTTGCGCGAAGACCCGGATATCATTCTCGTCGGTGAAATGCGAGACCTCGAAACAATCCGCTTGGCGCTTACGGCGGCGGAAACGGGTCACCTGGTGTTTGGCACATTGCACACCACCTCGGCGGCCAAAACCGTAGACCGTATTGTCGATGTATTCCCGGCCAACGAAAAATCAATGGTGCGCTCGATGCTATCGGAATCACTGCAGGCGGTGATCTCTCAGGCTCTGTTGAAGAAAAATGGGGGGGGCCGAGTGGCTGCCCATGAAATTATGCGTGGTACTTCTGCGATTCGTAACTTGATTCGTGAAGATAAAGTGGCGCAGATGTATTCGGCGATCCAAACCGGTGGTGCGCTGGGTATGCAGACCATCGATCAGTGCTTGATGGATATGGTTGAGCGTCGAATCATTTCCCGCGATGTTGCCAAAGAAAAAGCGAAGCAGCCGGAAGCATTTTAAGCATCGTAAGTGCGGGTGTGCGATTGCGAGCACGTCCGAGACAACACAATAAAATAGGAGCGCCTCTGGCCGATGAAGTAAACCTCTACTGGCTAGAGAGCTGATTTAGGGTAAGAACTATGGATTTTGAACGCCTGTTAGGGCTTGTGGTTGAGAAGGGCGCGTCGGATCTTTTTATTACGGCAGGTGTGCCGCCGTCTATAAAACTTAACGGTAAAGTGATGCCGGTGACATCGACGCCGCTGACACCAGAAAAAGCGCGTGAGACCGTGCTTAGCATCATGAATGAGAAACAGCGACTAGAGTACCTTGAAACGAAAGAGCTTAACTTTGCGATCAGTGCTCGCGGTGTTGGCCGTTTTCGTTGCAGTGCGTTCTATCAGCGTAATTTAGCGGGCATGGTATTGCGTCGTATAGAAACCAATATCCCTAAAGTAGACGACCTTGGTCTACCTGAAATTGTTAAAGAGCTGTCCATGACCAAACGTGGTCTGATCATCTTTGTGGGAGCCACCGGTACGGGTAAATCGACCTCGCTGGCAGCGATGGTTGGTCACCGTAATCGCAACTCCAAGGGTCATATTATTTCGATCGAAGACCCGATTGAATTTATTCACCAGCACCAGGGTTGCATTATTACCCAGCGTGAAGTGGGCATTGATACCGAGTCCTTTGAGACCGCTTTGAAAAACACGCTACGGCAGGCGCCGGATGTAATTTTGATTGGTGAGGTACGCACCCGTGAAACCATGGATCACGCCATCGCTTTCGCCGAGACGGGTCACCTGTGCTTGTGTACATTGCACGCTAACAACGCCAACCAAGCACTGGATCGCATCATCAACTTCTTCCCCGCCGATCGACACGCTCAAATGTGGATGGACTTGTCGCTTAATCTAAAGGGTATTATCGCGCAGCAGTTAATTCCTACGCCGGATGGCAATGGTCGCCGCGCTTGCTTGGAGGTGCTGATCAATACGCCTCTGGCGGCTGACTTGATTCGCAAGGGTGAAGTGTCAGAGCTTAAGGAATTGATGAAAAAGTCGACTGAATTGGGCATGCAGACCTTCGATCAGGCGCTGTTTGAGCTTTACGATCGGGGTGAAATCACTTACGAAGACGCACTCTCCTACGCCGATTCTCCAAACGACCTGCGCTTGATGATTAAGTTGGCCTCGGAAACGGACTCTGATTACCTGTCCAATGCGGCCGATGAATTAAGTCTGCAAGAAGAAGAAAAGAACACGTCCAACTTCTTTTCACGTTGAGGTGAAAACTAGAAGCTGAAAGCGGCCGTTGCCTATAAACGCGGCCTATTTGTTATTTGAGTACGGTGGTTTTCATGCCCGTCATATTAAGTAGATAGGATTATCTAATGGCTATTAATCTTCACGATGTAAGCGTTGCCAGCTCGATTCAAATTGTTGGCGCAGTCTCGGGTCTTTTACAAAAAGGTTTGGAACACTTGGGTGAAGCAGGTGTTGATGAGTTGTTAACCTACCGCTTGGCGGAGGATATGCTGCCCTTGGCTTTTCAGTTGAACTCGGTGCGTCACCATTCCTTGGGCTCCGTACAAGGTATGCAGGCGGGGGTGTCTGGGCCGCCTCCGTCTTTGCCGAAAATGACTTACGTTGATTTCCAAGCGTTTATTGATGAAACCTTAGTGTTATTACAAGCGATTGCCCCAGGCGAGGTGAATGAGCTTGAGGGCAAACCGATGCTGTTCAAAATGGGCGAATTCGAAATCCCGTTTGTTTGCGAAAACTTCTCGATGTCTTTTTCGGTACCCAACTTAATGTTCCATGCCACAACGGTGTACGACATGTTGCGAATAAATGGCGTGCCACTTGGTAAACAGGACTATCTGGGCCAGATGCGCATGGGGCACTAACCTGTGTGAACCCAGAGCAGCATTGTTATAGAAAAAGGCCAAAGCGGAAACGCTTTGGCCTTTTTTTGTTATTTAAAGATCTTTCCGTAGCGCATAAGATAACCGCGTTACTTTATGAGTGGGGGCAGTGCGTTGAGTTTGCTAGAGATAAAGGCGGGGCCAAAGGCCTACCAACAAATTCAAGATAAGGGCTTGTCCCCGACGGATGTGCGCGCGGTGTTTGGTGCGTCGGGAGCGGCCAAGTGGCTGGCTATCTATGGCTTGGATCGTGCAATCTTCTCGCAATGGTTACAGCCTGCTGAGCAAGAAATCTTAATGCTGGGTACTTCTGTTGGCGCGTTTAAGCTGGCGGCGGCCTGCCACACAGATTCAGCGGCAGGGCTGGACGCATTGAAGCACGCTTATATTCATCAAAGTTACCCCAATGGCGCAGGCCTGGATGAAATCGAGCGGGAGCTCAGCAACATCGCCGCGGCGGTTGTGTCGCCAGAACATATTGAGCAAATTCTCAGCCACCCGCGCTTTCGGTTCGCCTGCGGGGCTGTGCGCTGCCATGGAGGATTGGCAAGCACGGAGAGCCGCACTCAGTTACTGGCTTGTGTCCGTGCCGCGATGAATAATTTGAGAGGGCGTTCCGGCATGCAGGAGCAGCTGGAGCGTTGTGTATTTGTGGACCCGCGAGCTGATTTCCCGATAGCCAGTGGCGACGGTTATATCACCCGTCAAGTGCCGCTCGACAGAGGTAACACACGTTTGGCGCTTAAGGCTTCAGGCTCGATACCTATTTCCATGCACGGCGTTGAAAACGTGCCAGGTGCGCCAGAGGGTATGTATCGCGACGGTGGGCTGTTGGATTACCACCCTGTACCGTCGAGCTTTTGGCAGGATGATGGGCTGATTCTCTACCCCCACTTTTACGATCATTGTAAGGTCGGTTGGTTCGATAAGATGCTGCCATGGCGCAAGGCCAGCGCGGAGCAGCTGGATCAGGTGGTGATGATTTCACCGAGTGCAGCCTATATTGAGAGCCTGGAGCTGAACACAATCCCCGATCGCAAGGACTTCAAGCGCTTTCAACACAATGACGCTGAGCGCATTCGCCTCTGGGAACAGGCGACGGATCAGAGTCTGAAAATGGGTGAGGAGTTTCTCGCATTAGCGGCCAGTGGCGACCTAGCCGCAGCGGTGCAGCCACTCTAGCCACTCTTCGTCCTTTGGTTGAATTTTCTAAGGTCGTTTGCTCGAGTAAAGGCTGCAAAAAACCGAAATGGGCTATTTGCCTAGGCTAATTGGCCCTAATCTACGAAAAACTACGAAAACCGCGTGTTTTTACGTCAGCGCGCTTTACGCCACCTCCGTGGTGAGGGAAAATGCGCCCTTTTTACTAGCCTCAATCTGAGCATCTACTGTTCATCTCAGCGTCCTTAGTTATTACGAAGACACTTGCAGCGTTTGTTGCTCGGTGGCGGCGTTATTTGGGGCAATTTGATACGTTCAGAGTCGATCATTAAGAACTTAGGAGCCTTGAACCCATGCCAAGCCGTGCCGATCTAGCCAATGCCATTCGCGCCCTCAGTATGGACGCTGTCCAGAAAGCCAATTCCGGTCACCCGGGAGCCCCTATGGGCATGGCTGACATCGCGGAAGTGCTGTGGAACGATTTCCTCAAGCACAACCCGAAGAACCCTGATTGGTCTGATCGCGACCGTTTCGTGCTGTCCAACGGCCACGGCTCAATGCTTATTTACTCGCTGCTGCACCTGAGCGGTTACGAGCTGCCGATTGAAGAGCTGAAGAACTTTCGCCAGATGGGCTCCAAGACTCCGGGTCACCCAGAGTACGGCTACGCGCCGGGCATCGAGACCACCACTGGCCCACTGGGTCAGGGCATCACCAACGCCGCCGGTATGGCGCTGGCTGAAAAGATCTTGGCTGACCAGTTCAACCGCGATGGCCACAAGATCGTCGATCACTACACCTACACCTTTATGGGTGACGGTTGTTTGATGGAAGGCATTTCCCACGAAGCCTGTTCTCTGGCCGGTACTCTCGGCCTCGGCAAGCTGATCGCTTTCTACGACGACAACGGCATTTCTATCGACGGTGAAGTTGAAGGCTGGTTCACCGACGACACCCCTAAGCGCTTTGAAGCTTACGGCTGGCACGTTATTCCAGCGGTAGACGGCCACGACAGCGCGGCGATTAAAGCCGCCATCGAAGCCGCTCAGGCTGAGACCAACAAACCAACCATCATCTGCTGTAAGACTGTGATTGGCTTCGGTTCGCCAAACAAGCAGGGCAAAGAAGATTGTCACGGCGCGCCTCTGGGTGACGACGAGATTGCTCTGGTTCGCAAGACGCTGAACTGGAACCACGGTCCTTTCGAAATCCCTGCCGACATCTACTCTGAGTGGAGCGCTGAGGAAGCCGGTGCCAAGGCTGAGAGCGACTGGAATAGTCGTTTTGAAGCTTACGGGCAAGCTCACCCAGAGCTGGCCGCTGAGTACTCTCGCCGTGTTGTTGCCGGTGACCTGCCCGCCGACTTCGTTGCCAAGGCCGATGCCTACATCAACGAATGTCAGGACAAAGCCGAGAAGGTTGCCTCGCGCAAAGCGTCACAGAACAGCTTAAACGCCTTTGGTCCAATGCTGCCAGAACTGCTGGGCGGCTCTGCTGACCTGGCTGGCTCTAACCTGACCATCTGGAAAGGTTGTAAGGGCATAGAGGCGAACGATGCCAGCGGTAACTACATCTACTACGGTGTGCGTGAATTCGCCATGAGCGCCATGATGAACGGTATCGCACTGCACGGTGGCTTTGTCACCTACGGCGCAACCTTCATGATGTTTATGGAATACGCCCGCAACGCCGTACGTATGGCCGCGCTGATGAAGCAGCAGAGCATCTTTGTTTACACCCACGACTCTATCGGTTTGGGTGAAGATGGTCCGACGCACCAGCCGGTTGAGCAGATCGTTTCTCTGCGCACCACACCGAACCTGAATACCTGGCGCCCATGTGACACGACTGAATCTGCCGTGTCTTGGAAGTCCGCCATCGTTCGCAACGACGGCCCCACCGCGTTGATCTTCTCTCGCCAGGGTCTGGCACCACAGGCGCGTACCACCCAGCAGGTTGCCGACATCGCCCGCGGTGCTTACGTGCTGGTTGATTGCGCTGGCGAGCCAGATGCGATCATCATAGCCACCGGTTCTGAAGTTGAACTGGCGGTATCAGCAGCTAAAGAGCTGACCACCGCCGGTAAGAAGATCCGCGTTGTGTCTATGCCATGCGCCGAGATCTTCTCTGCCCAGGACGCCGACTACCGTCAGCAGGTATTGCCCGTTGAAGTAGCCGCGCGTGTTGCTGTTGAAGCCGCACACGAAGATTACTGGTGGAAGTTTGTGGGTCTCGACGGCCGCGTTGTGGGCATGAGCACATTTGGTGAATCTGCCCCCGGCGGCGAGCTGATGGAACACTTCGGCTTTACCGTTGAGAACGTTGTCGCCAACGTCTCTGAGCTGCTGGAAGACTAACTCCTTCCATGTCAGACGCCGTTAACACAGCCGCTGCTTCTGGCAGCGATCAGCCCTTGCGCCTCGCCATTAATGGTTATGGGCGCATTGGTCGTTGTGTGTTGAGGGCGCTGTTTGAGGCCGGCTTGGAGGGGCGTCTTCAGGTGGTGGCCATTAATGAGCTGGCCGACTGCAAAACCATTGCCCACCTTACCAAGTACGATTCGACCCATGGTCGTTTCCCCGGTGAAGTGAGCGTGGAGGACGATTTTTTGACCATCGACGGTCATGAAATCCGTGTGCTACACCACCCGCAGATAGCCGATTTACCCTGGGCTGATTTGCAGGTGGACCTAGTGCTGGAGTGTTCGGGTGCTTTCAGTGATCGCGCTACCGCCCAGCAGCACATTGCTCAAGGCGCTCAGCGCGTACTCTTCTCACAGCCGGCGCAAGCCGATGTGGATGCCACCATTGTCTATGGCATCAACGAAGCAACATTGACGGCGGCTGATCGCATTGTTTCCAATGCGTCTTGCAGCACCAATTGCAGCTTGCCGGTGATTAAAGCACTCGACGATGCCTTCGGCATTGAGAGTGGTGTGATCACCACGCTGCACTCGGCCATGAACGATCAGCCCGTCATCGATGCTTATCACCACACGGATTTGCGTAAAACGCGTTCGGCGATAGGTTCGATGATCCCGGTGGATACTGGCTTGGCGCGCGGTATTGAACGCTTTATGCCACACATGAAGGATCGCTTTGAAGCCCAAGCGATGCGTGTGCAGACGGCGAATGTGTCGGTGATTGATCTGTCGGTGGTGTTACAACAGGACGTCAGTGTTGATCAGGTTAACCGTGTGTTGGCGAATGCGGCTGCGGAACAGTTTAATGGTGTATTGGGTTACACCGAGGAGCTATTAGCTTCCTGCGATTTTAATCACGACGCTCGATCGGGCGTCGTGGATGCCGGCCAAACCCGCGTGGCGGGCAAGCGGCTGGTGAAAGTATTGACCTGGTTCGACAACGAGTGGGGTTATGCCAACCGCATGCTCGATGTTGTTCGCGCTTGGCAAAAGGTTTTATAACTTAAGTATTTAAACATTAGCCCCGACCTTGTTGGCGGCCAGTGTTAGAGCAGCAGTAACACGGCTCTAACACTTTTACAGAAGGGAATGACCATGTCTTTGAATGTCTTGAAAATGTCCGACCAGGATCTTAGTGGCAAACGCGTGCTGATCCGCGAAGATCTTAACGTGCCTGTGAAAGACGGTGTGGTGACCTCGGACGCGCGTATTCGCGCGGCCCTGCCCACCCTCAAGCTGGCGTTGGACGCCGGTGCCAAAGTCATTGTTATGTCTCACCTAGGTCGTCCGACGGAAGGCGAATTCGCTGACGAGTTCTCTCTGGCGCCGGTTGCTGCACACCTGGGCAAGTTGCTCGATCGCAACGTGAAAGTAGTCAAGGATTGGCAGGCCGGTGTTGAAGTCGCAGATGGCGAACTGGTCTTGCTGGAGAACGTGCGTTTTAACGTGGGCGAGAAGAAGGACGCGGACGATCTGGCCAAGGCCTACGCATCACTGTGTGATGTCTTCGTTATGGACGCCTTTGGTACTGCGCACCGCGCCCAGGCATCGACCCACGGTGTGGCTAAGTATGCACCTATCGCCTGCGCCGGCCCGCTGCTGGCTGGCGAATTGACCGCGTTGGACAGCG
>Ga0105359_10000874_pt1 | contig 25353 bp, 19 predicted proteins | sample GOMGulsemesocosm_6_FD_83659 | JGI IMG/M metagenome (GOLD analysis project Ga0105359, IMG submission 83659) | Methane-oxidizing microbial communities from mesocosms in the Gulf of Mexico - GOM8C Gulf of Mexico | ecosystem: Environmental > Aquatic > Marine > Cold seeps | place: Gulf of Mexico...
GCCTGTTATTTGATGCTTAACGATAACGGGCTCATTAGACGAGTTAAGCCCAGCAATAAGCGCGTCAGCTAATTGTTCAGTGACGTCTGTTTTAGAAAAGTAAATAACACCTATTTTCATAAGATCCCAACTCCATGGGTTAACTTGGTATTGGCAAAACTTTTTTCCTTGATCATATCGAGCGGCTTACAAATATCAACGATTGATGGTCTGTGTATTTTCTTACGCTGAGTCATAAAACCGCTACGGCGTACTGCTTGATTATCCATGTCGAGTATGATCTAACCTACTTCTCGCAGGATAAGCCCCGGCGGTGTGGTCAGTACTCGCCGACACGACAAGACACCCATGCTACCAATCACCAAGGTTGAGCCACCAACGCCTAACAGCCAGATATCCCAGTGCAGTGACAGCGGCATGTTTAACACCCACTTTTGCATCGACAGCAACAGCACTTCGGTGCCGCAGACAGCCATCACCCCTGACAAAAAGCCGAGCATTGAAAATTCTATCCACAGGCTGCCGAGCAGACGTCCGCGCGCGCAACCCAGTGCACGCAGCAGTGCGGTCTCTTGCATGCGTTCATCCATACTGGCACTAACTGCGGCCCACATCACGGTAAACCCACCGAGCAACACCAACCACAGCATCAACTCCACCCCCATGCTGACCTGGGTGACGATGGATTGAATTTGCGCGATCACCCGGTCTAGCTCGATCACCACCAGTGTCGGCCAATCTTTTAACAGATCATTAATAAACAGTTTTTGCTCTGCTGGCACATAGACACTGGTGAGCAGCGTTGGTGAAAAATCATCCAGCGCGCCGGGCGACAACAGAAAATAGAAGTTGGGGTTCATCGAATCCCAACTCAGCGAGCGAATGCTGGCGACTTCTGCGTTCAGCGGCAGGCCACCGACGCTAAACGACACCAGGTCTCCCAACTTGAGGCCAAGGCTGCTGGCCACCTCCTGCTCCACCGAGACACCGACACGCGCAACCTTGTCAGAACCCCCGACAAGCCCCCCTGTTTTTTCATTGCTCACGGCGTTGGCTGCCACATCGGCACTGACTGGCCATTTATCCCACCACTGGCCTGAGAGTATGCGGTTATCGTCACTGAGCTGTTGCGTCCAGCTGAGATTCACTTCGCGCTGTAAGGCTTCGGCCTGTTCCATTAATGCTGGGCTCGGCGCTTGGGCATTGATGTGCGTCAGCCGAGCGCGCACCATGGGATAAAACGGTTGCGGGCGCAGCGAGCGTTCAGCCATTAACGTTTCGACAGGCGACTTTGCGGCTGGCGTAATGTTCATCAGGAAATGGTTGGGTGTGCCCTCGGGCAATTGTAATTGCCAATCGACGATCAAACTGGTGCGCAGGCTGCCAAGGGTCAGCAACAACATCACCGCCAAAGCGAACACCATCATTTGAATGATATTTTGGCGGCGGTTGCGCTTTAAACCCGCGAGCGCCAAACGCCAAATACTGCCCGCGCGGCGGCCAAAATGCTCCCCCAACGAGAACAGGCTACTGGCAAATAACGCCGAGCAAAGCAACAGTGCCAGCAAGGCCCCCACAACACTTAACGTCAGTTTTAAGTCTTGACTGAAGACACTGATCAACCCGACCAAAGCCAGCAAACCCAACAGCGCTTGCCAGTAATATTGCACGCCGTTAATGCTCAGCTCACGGCGCAGAATCTTGATCGGCGGTATCTTTGGCAGGTGCCACAAGGGCGGCACCACAAAACCCAGCAGACACATCACACCGGTCGCGAGTCCTATGCCGTAGGCCGACCAAGGTGCGGCCCCCAGACTCACGGGCAAGAGCGACGCCAAGACGCTGGCGATCCAACTCTGCAAGCCAAAACCCAATAACAAACCGAGCAGCGAGGCCACTAACCCCAGCGTCAGTAATTGCACGCCATAGAGGCCACGCATTTTACCCGCGCTGGCGCCCAGACTTTTCATCAGCGCGACCTGATCAATGTGCCGTTCGGCAAAACGCCGCGCGGCAATGGCAATGGCAACACCGGCCAACAGCACACCGATCATGGCCGCCAATAATAAAAACGTGCGCGCCTTATCAAGCGTAGTGGCGAGGTTTTGCTGCGAGGACTCTAAATCGATGATGCGCTGGTGTACCGATAAGCGCGGGGTCAGTTCATCGATAAAACCATCCAGCGCAGTAAGCTTGCCAGCCAACAACCACTGGTACTTAATGCGGCTGCCCGGCTGCACCACTTCGGTGGCGGCGAGGTCCGCTTGGTTGATCATCACCCGTGCACCGCCCATCGTCAGGTTACTGCCCCGGTCTGGCTCGTCGATGATCACGTGACTCACCTTGAGGGATTTTTCCCCAACAAAAATCTCCCCGCCCAACTCAACACCCAACAGCGGCAGCACCCGCGAGTCTACCCAGGCCTCTCCGGCCGCGGGCACGGCGCCGGTGGTCACAATATGTTCAGCCTCGGTGGCAAAGGCGCGCGTACTGATTTGCAGCTCGCCAATCAATGGGTAGTGGGCGCTTACCGCTTTGACAGACGCCAAATGCATGCGCTCTGCGCCGAACACCATGGAGGAAAACTGAGTCGTGTGGGCCGATTGCAAACTGTATTTCTGCGCCAGTTCTGTCCACTCGGGCGGTATCGGCTGGCTGCTGCTGACCACTCGGTCGGCGCCTAAAAACTGATGGCTTTGGGCAACGAGGGTATTTTCCAAACGGCCGGTAAATACCGCGATACAGGTCACCACCGCGACGGCCAACACCAGGGCCCCCGCAAGAATCTTCACCTCACCGCTGCGCCAATTACGCCACAGCAGTTTTATCGCCAGACGCACTAAGGAGGAAACATTAAAGCGTGGCGCCACAGCTTTTTCTCCGGGCCCGCGACTCACGATTGCGCAGCCACAGAGGTCTGCGGCCCGTCCACCACCCGCCCGCCCTCTATGCGAATCTGCTGTACACAGTGTTCCGCTAAGCGCTGTTCATGGGTGACCAGTACTAAGGTCGTGCCCTGTTCACGGTTAAGCTCAAACAACAATTCGATAACCTTGGAACCGGTGCCGGTGTCGAGGTTGCCGGTGGGTTCATCGGCAAACAATATATCCGGCTGACTGGCGAAGGCGCGGGCGATGGCCACACGCTGCTGCTCACCGCCCGACAACTGCCGTGGGTAATGCTGCTGGCGATCGGCCAACCCCACGCGCTGCAGGTACTGACTGGCTTTTTGCTCGGCTTCACCCACGCCGTGTAACTCCAGAGGCATCATCACATTCTCCAGCGCGCTCAAACCCGGCAACAACTGGAACGACTGAAACACAAACCCCACGTGTTCGGCGCGCACACGGGCGCGCCCCTCTTCGTTCATGTCACTCAGGTTGTGGCCGTTTAATAGAACATGACCGCTCGACGGGGCATCGAGGCCCGCCAGCAACCCCAGCAGGGTCGACTTACCGGAACCCGATGTGCCGGTAATGGCCAAGCTATCGCCCTGCTTTAGCGTTAAATCCACGTCCTGTAAGATATCCAACGGGCCACCAGCGGTGCTGACCTGCTTGCAGAGTTTATGCGCGTGTAACATATTGAAGACAACCTGTTAGCTGGCCCAAAGGCGTGGGCGTATATTGAAAAATAGAAATCAAAAGCAATAGAAAAATAACGAGACAGAGAAGTAAACCATCGTATCTGTCTCGCCGGTAGATCCCTAGCGAGAAGGCCTGTGTTTCACAGAACTTTACCTACTTTTTTCTGCCGCTGAAGACAAAGCACGTTACATCCCTACTTTGCATAACGGCCCATGCAATTTTCACGAAATTACTTACACGCGTGTTTACTTAACTTTCGTGTACGCTTCTAGATAACCGCCCACACAAGGATTTACACGATTACTTTTACAAACGCTTTTACATCGCTCGACCCCACAAAGCAGAGCCGTTATCGGTCACGTACGATGGTTTTTTCACAGTAGGCGGCTAGCCACTTTTACCAATCCCCTCACTGAGGTAAATTAACGTGTACCTGAAGCCTAAACGCTCCGATTCAAAAAACCCATCAGGGGCACGAACCGAACACCGGAAGCCGAACGAATCTAGAAAAAAGACTCAAAAAATAAGTAACGAGAAGCCCCATGCAGAAACACTTTTTAATTAGTCGAGCCAGCCAATGCCTGCTGGCACTCACACTGGCACTCAGCTGCGCGCTCTCCCAAGCACAACCCCAAATACAGCCGCAACCTCAAACCGCAAAGCTGTTGGTACTGGGCGACAGTCTCAGCGCGGGTTATGGCATTGCCGAGGCGCAGGGCTGGGTGCAATTGCTGCGCAACCGGCTGCAGGAACAGCAGCTCGACATCACGGTCATTAACGCCAGCGTCAGTGGAGAGACCAGTTCGGGCGGCAATGCACGCTTAGGCAAACTTCTGGACCTCCACCACCCGAGTCTGGTGATTGTTGAACTGGGCGGCAACGATGGCCTGCGCGGTTACCCCATCAACAGCCTGAAACAACAACTGCAGCAAAGCATTGAAAAAAGCCAGAAAATGGGCGCGCAGGTGTTGTTGCTCGGTATGCAAATTCCGCCGAATTATGGCAAGCGCTATACGGAATTATTCCGCAAAGGCTACGAGCAGTTAGCGCAAAGCAATCAGGTGGCCCTGGTGCCTTTCTTTTTAGACGGCGTCGCCACCGACCCCAACTTGATGCAGACCGACGGCATTCACCCCACCGCCGCTGGGCAACCACAGCTGCTCGATAACATTTGGCCGCAACTTAAAGCACTGCTTGATCAATAAACGGTCATGGCTTAAGCGGTCTGCATCGATTGCATACGCTCCGACGCTATACCACGGTCATCTGCGAAAGTGGCGCTGTTATCGATAACAACGCCGTGATATACCCTATGTACAGGCCTCACAATAAAACAGACCGAATAAAATAATAAAGTCACAGCGCCCCTGCGCTGCACGACACGGTTCGCTAAGGACGACGAAATGAGCAATAAACTGACCCAACTGAAAAGCATGACCGATGTGGTCGCCGACACCGGTGACATAGAAGCCATCCGCCAATTTCAGCCGGTGGACGCAACGACCAATCCGTCACTGATGCTCAAGGCCGCGCAGATGCCCCAGTATCAACACCTACTGGACGAATCTCTGGCACAAGCCGATCACCATATTGAAAACGCCTGCGATCACCTCGCCGTCGCCCTGGGTTGCGAAATCGTCAAGCTGGTACCCGGCCGCGTCTCGACCGAAGTGGATGCTCGTTTATCGTTCGACACCCAGGCGATGATCGACAAAGCCCAACACCTGATCGTGCTCTATGAAGCCGCCGGTGTGGATAAGTCCCGCATTTTGATTAAGCTGGCGAGCACCTGGGAAGGCATCAAAGCCGCCGAAGCGCTGGAAGTGGCCGGCATCAACACCAACCTAACCCTGCTCTTCAGCTTCACCCAAGCGGCGGCGGCCGCCGAAGCCGGTGCGTTTTTAATCTCGCCGTTTGTCGGCCGTATACTCGACTGGTACAAAGCCAATACCGAGCAAAGCAACTACACCGGCGAAACCGATCCGGGTGTTTTGTCCGTGCGCGCAATCTACCAGTACTACAAGCAACACAGCTACCCAACCATTGTCATGGGCGCCAGCTTCCGCAACACAGGCGAGATCGAAGCGCTGGCCGGTTGTGACCGACTCACCATCAGCCCCGCGCTGCTGCAAGAATTGAGCGATGACAACGGCGAACTGCCGCAGAAACTCAGCGCAGAAAGCAGCACCAACAACAGCGGCGAACCAATAGAAAAACAGCATTATAATGAAGCCGAATTCCGCCTAGCCATGAACCAAGACGCCATGGCCACTGAGAAGTTAGCCGAAGGCATTCGCAACTTTATTGTCGATCAGCTGAAGCTTGAGGATTTGTTAGAAGCACACAGCAAGCAAACCGCTTAGGTTTTCAGTGGCCGCCTTAGGTGTCATACAACTGGGCGGCCTTACCGCCCAGTTGTAAGCAGGCTTTTATAAATTAACACACGACAAAGGCTATCGAGTTACTCTATCTAGCCTAATTCACGGTCCGGTCATAATTCAAAGACTTGCCCCCCGGAACTCTATCCATTCGAAACTAATAACTCTTTAGGTCTCTTGTAATACCAAGGATCGTCTGACTACCAGAGAGAAACCGGCGAAAAACGTGGTAAGGAGATAAACTGCACACCTTGATTATCTTCTGTTTGAGCGGATTCTCTCTCTTTAGTCTTCAGAAAAGCCTTTATCAATTCGTCTCCTTTCAAGCTGAAATCTCTAAAAAAGAAACAATGAAAAAACAAAGCCTGCCCCATTAAAGGTTTATCCAAAGAACCCGCAAGACTGTCCCAGTGTATTGGCACCACTCGCTTCGCCTTGACGGCCTCTACGCTTTCTCGCCAGTAAGTTTCGCGGTACTCTGCCGTCTGCCCCCCCAAACCACCAACGCCTAAAAACACGGTATCCGCCTCCAGCCCCTCGAAAGCCCCTTCAACGTAACCAGCACTGCCAATAATCATCCAACGTCCTAAAGGATGGCTAACATGTAAAGCCCAGGACCCCCCTTCTTTATATGCCGTCGCGCTCACCGGTGGAACCAGAGGTTCATCAATAGTCTCTTCCAACAACGCCATGTCCACACCGGGAAAATGATAGTGGCGGGTGAGAATAGGGGTAATGATAAACTTGCCAAGATTGAAGGTCTGACGATCTTGAAGAATCCGAATTTGAGATTCAGGTAAACCCCAACCACGCCCAATATTGGCTGTGGATTCTGACCCTATCAGCAGCGCACCGGTGCGTCTGGCAACCTCAGGTGCGTCCATTGCATGATCAAAGTGAGAATGAAAGGGAATGACTGCCGCCATTTCATCGACCTTATTGGCAGCAAGGCCACTTTTCACTGCCTCCAGATCGGGTTCAATTTTACCCAGCATGTTCAGCCATCCCACGCGGGTGAACCAACCATCGGTCATCCAACGGGTTTGACCGTCGTCAAACAACAGCGTCGAAGTGCCGGTAAAACGTACGGTTACTGCATTATCATTGATCACATTAGCCGTTGTCTGAATCTTCCATTTTGGATCGATCGGCCCATCTGTGAAGGTATTGGACATAAACCACAACCCGACGGCGATCAGGCCAATTAGAGCTACCAGAGTGAGCGACAATTTTTTAAGCATTTTCATGTACCGTGACAGAGAGTAAGAACTATAAATCACATTCACTTCGATATTAAAAGTACATAGATTGAGTTTTTCGTGAAAAGAGCTCTATGTGAAGTAGGTAGATCACCTCAACATTGATTTTCTTCCACTTCAGCGCACTATCGAGTGAATACCCCTCAATGCATTAAGTTGTTTCAGCTTATTTAAAACAATTCCAATAACTGTATTTTCTGAATTTATTTAAACACTGGGATTCTCAGACATACCACTTTCACAGATAAAACTCAGAAATTAGATTTTATAATCCAGCGCACAACTCACTTTATCGATGCAATTATTGGAAAATACTGTTCTGGTTGAATACACGGTCACCTCAAGTGAGACGATCTCTCATCGTCGTCAGGGTGTGTCATCGGGAGGGAGGGGGCTAGGACGAAAAAATAAAAACGCCGCTCGTCTTTTTTAATGGGAGAGCGGCGTTTTTAATAGCTTCTATTTTTACTCAACGCTAAACGTTAATCCAGCGTTATCTTCTAACCGCTTAATCAATAGCGAGCCCATCGCTGAAGCCGGTGTCCATACCCCGCCGCTTGCAGCTTCTGGATTTTTCAGTAGGCAGACCGCACTTTCGGAAATCATCTTACAGGTTGAGCCGTAACCCGGGTCCTTGTCACCTTTCACGCTCGCCATTACGCGCTCGCCCTTGGCGTTGCTACCAACAAACAATACGTCGTAGAAACCTGTTTCACGCTCTTCCAAGCTCGGGCCCTCACCGGGTTTCATTGGGTCAGAGGCCATTGAGTTGTCTTCCGCGACGGCCTTGGCCATTGCCTCGCCCTGATCGCCGGGGCCGGTCAGCATCATTTCGTCGTAGACAAAATCATCGCCGTATTGGTGGCCGAGCAAGAAGTTTGAGCGATGAATATTCTTAGTATTGATGGTCGCCATCACAAACGGGGCGGACCAGCTGTTGAGGTCTTCGTCAAAAATTGGCGCCAAGCCCGATGGCTGTTCTGGGCCTTTAAAGTCCTCGGTCAGTGAGAAGGGGTTCATCAGCACATTGATTAACTCTGGGTTCTTTGCCGCCGCCTTCATAGTTTCTTTAAAACTCGCCAGGGTGCCGCCGGAGAAGGTGCCTTTCATGGCCCTTACTCGGCCTTTGATACGCGACACGGGGCCGCCTAACTTTTCTTTCGCCGTCTGTTGTAAAAAATAAGCGCCGAGATCAAACGGTACTGAGTCAAAACCGCAAGAGAATACGATGCGTGCGCCGCTGGATTTTGCCGCCGCTTGCTGGGCGGGAATCATCTCGTGCATCCAGGCAGGTTCGCCACACAGGTCGACGTAATCGGTGCCGGCTTCAGCGCAGGCTTTTACCACATCGCTGCCGTAGAGCTGGTAGGGGCCTACCGTGGTTAAAATCACCTTGGTGCGTTTAACCATTGATTCTATGCTGCTGTAATCACCTGCATCGGCCACTACAAAAGGCACCTCTTTAGGGATGCCCATCTCGTCGCGTACTACCTCCAGTTTTTCTTGACTGCGTCCGGCCATGGCCCAAACCACATCGTCGTTAATACCGTATTGCTTGTTTAAATACTCGCAAACCAAACGGCCGGTATAACCCGTTGCACCGTAGACAACGATGCCGAATTCTCTTTCTGTAGTCATAATGTCTTCTCCCTTAGTTATTTTTTATGTTTATTTATTTTTATATGAAACACTTTTTAAGAAAAACCGACAATTTCTTCGTCCAAAATATGTTTCAGAAAAGGGCTGGATTCAGAGCGAGAAAAGGCATCGTCAATCGCTTTGAAGCGTGCCTGGATCAACTTGCGGTAATTGGGATGAGTAAAGATATACAGCTCTCCGGCACTGACCGCCTCAACGACTCGCTCGCCCACTATCTCTGGGTCTAGGCCAGCATCAACCACTTTCTGCATGTGTTCCGCGATAGCCGACGTAGTTGATGACTGGGCTGCCTCAGCTTGCTTGTCACTTTGATACTCGGAGGATTTATTGCGGAATGAATGGTTGATACGGGTTCTCACAAATGCAGGGCATAATACCGACACCTGAATGTTGTGAGGCTTAAGCTCCGCGTGCCAGCTCTCGGACATGCCGACGACGGCCACCTTGGTCGCCGTGTAAGGACCTGCAAATGGGACACCGGCCATGCCCGCCATTGACGCCACGTTGATCACCCAGCCGCCTTCGCCATGTTGTTTCATCAGCGGCACCATGGTCTCGGCACCGTAGATAACGCCCATCAGGTTAACGTCCAATACCCAGCGCCAATCCTTGTCATCCGTTTGCTCGATGGGGCCGGGCGTACCACCCACGCCGGCGTTGTTTACCAGCATGTGTACTTTGCCGAAGCGCTCGATGGCCTGCTCGGCGACGGCTTTCCAGTGCTCTTGCTTGCTGACATCCATCTGCACTGTCAGTACCTTGATGCCCTGGTCCTCTAGCTGCGCTTTAGCGCGTGCCAGCTGCTCGACATCAATATCGCCCAGGACAACATTCATGCCCTGTCTGCCCATCGCCTGAGCAACACTAAAACCGATGCCTTCAGCGCCGCCGCTGATAACCGCTGTTTTTCCCGAAAACTGTGACATATTGATAAACTCCAGGTGGTCTGTGATAAACGTCCAATAACTCCTGATTTTTTAGGAGGCGCTAATATGTGCTCTACTCTATATAGTATTGAAAAGACATCGATAGCATAAATGATCATTCTTATCGCATTTATGGAGCATGATCCGTAACACGCATACCAGACACCAAGCTAGGTGAGTAAAATCACTAACGAGGTGAATTATGAGAGAATCGAAACAAACCCCAAAAAACATGGTGACGAATTCGAAGCAGACGCTTTTAGGCCGCTAATCAGGTTGTCGCGGCTCAGGCCTCAAGTGACTTTGGCGTATACGTGTCACCGACATATCAGTGGTGTTCAGCCGCCGGCAAAAAGATCTAACACCCGTACACATGAAGGCGCTCTGCTGAGTTTTTGACCTGATCGACAACCGTCATCAATAGATCTCGGGATCGAGTCTTTGATTTATGATTTTGATTCAACTGCTTATCAATAAGTGTTCTAGGCCTGAAAAATCCAAACATGCACGCCATATCTATCAGGGTCCTTCCAAAACGCTCCCTTCTTAGTTGCCGATCGGAGGGATTCTTTTCGGAGATTGCGCACAGGATGTGCGCAATAGGTTCGCTTGAATCATGGATGGCGAATCGAACCGGCCCGTACAATAATGCCCAAGTGTGGATTAAAGCGAGGTGGGTCGCCTCTTGTGGGTTACTCTTTCTGGCGATGCGTCATCAAGGGGTTAGAGTCACTTGCTAGCCCTCTCTGAGAGTCCATTCAATAATCAAAAACAAAAAAAAGCCCCAAACCACACAAGTGGTTTGGGGCTTTTTTCGATCGCTGTACTAAACGGCTATTTACTCGCCGTAGTAAGCGTCAGACAACTCAGCAACGGTCACGTCAGTGATGCGCGTCTGACCGTCGAGCCACTCGATAACCGCTTTGCGGTCATCTTCCGTAGCTGAACCGTAACGATCGCTAGACGACAGGTACGCTTCGAAAAGCTCTTCGTTGGTGCCGCCAACAATCATCAGCTTGCGGGTGTTCATCAGCTCAACCAGGCCATCAAAGAATGGATCCAGCAGCTCATCGCTGTCAGCGACGAAACGGCCCTGGAAACCAAAACCGGTTACCGCGAACTCATCAACGTATAATTTTTTGCGCAGACGCTTGCTGCGGGGTTTAGCGGTAGTCACATTAGTATCCGTCACGGGAATCCTTTGATTTTTTGCCCAGTGAAGGGCGTTTAATAATGGCTTGCTCGCACGGTTAATCCAGTTATTCGGAGACAACCGCAAATTCGATAAGAGCTTGAACGGCATTTTAGCACCAAACGCGTGCAGATGACGCCTGCGCCAACAAATAAATTGCCTAAATAGCCTCGATGAAATCCACCATCAGTTGCAGTGTCTGACGGCCCCGAAACTCATTCACATCGAGCTTATAAGCCAGACGCACCTTTTCACACGTGTGGTTAGGCCAGAGCTCAACGTCCACGTTAAAGGCAATCGCGTCCACCAGCTGCTGGCGTGCGTCATCCACGGCCAAGGTCAGCTTGAGGTGCTTTTCACCGACGATACGCTGTTGCACGAGGTAAAACTCACCATCAAACAGGGGCTCGGGGAACATCTGCCCCCATGGGCCCGCCTCGCGCAGCTCGTGCGCTAGCGGCAAGGTAAACTCATGCTGCTGTAGCTCACCATCGCTCAACACCTCGGCCTGCAATGCCTCCGGCGGCATAGTCTCACGCACGACTCGGTCGAAGGCGTGCTGAAAGCGCTCAAAATCAGCCTCCTTAAAGCTCATGCCCGCCGCCATGGCGTGGCCGCCAAACTTGCTCAACAGGCCGGGATTTTGCTTGGCGACCAGGTCCAGCGCGTCGCGGATGTGCAAACCGGGCACCGATCGCGCCGAGCCTTTAATCTCTGTCTCACCGTCGACGGTTTTATCCGCCCGAGCAAAGGCGATAACCGGGCGGTGGTATTTATCTTTGATGCGCGAGGCGAGAATACCGATCACACCCTGGTGCCAGTCGGGGTTGAACAAGCACAGCCCCCAGGGCATATCATCGCTTTCGGTAAACTCCAGTCGCTCAAGGTCCTTAAGGGCTTCCTGCTGCATGCCACCTTCAATCGCGCGGCGGTCTTTGTTTAGGTCATCCAGCTCCGAGGCGATCTTGCGAGCGGTTTCTGGGGAATCTGTTAAGAGGCATTCGATGCCCAGCGAGATATCGTCAAGTCGGCCGGCCGCGTTTAATCGCGGCCCAATGCTGAAGCCAAGGTCCGATGCGACCAAGCGCTCTGGCGAGCGACCGGCGACTTCCAGCATGGCGAGAATTCCGGGGCGCGCCTGCCCCGCGCGTATGCGCTGCAAACCCTGCTGCACTAAGATGCGATTATTGGCGTCGAGCGGCACCACATCCGCAACGGTTCCCAGGGCTACCAGGTCGAGGTAGCTGGCCATATTCGGTTCAGCGATATTCTGCGCGCTGAACCAGTTGCGGTTGCGCAACTCGCTGCGCAACGCGCTCATGAGGTAAAAGATTACCCCGACACCGGCGAGGTTTTTACTCGGAAATTCACAGCCGAGTTGATTGGGGTTGACGATGGCATCGGCGGCGGGCAACTCGCTGCCCGGCAGGTGGTGGTCGGTCACCACTACTTTAATGCCTGCGGCTTTGGCGGTGGCAACGCCTTCAATACTGGAGATACCATTATCGACGGTGACGATGATGTCGGGTAAAAAGCCCTTAGCCACCTCGACTATTTCAGGCGTCAGACCATAACCAAACTCAAAACGGTTAGGCACCAGGTAACTGACGTCCGCCACGCCCATGGCGCGCAACGCCAGAACGGCCACTGCGCTGCTCGTCGCCCCATCGCAGTCGAAATCGCCGACGATCAACACACGCTGGCGCTCAAGCATCGCCTGGCACAACAACTCAACGGCAGCGTCGAGCCCCTTGAGTTGCTGCGGGCGTAGCAGTCCGGCCAAAGAGCGCTCCAGCTCGTCGGGTGAACGCAGGTTACGATTGGCGTATATCTGCTGTAGGCGCGGGGAAACGGACGCGCCAGTAAAAAGACGGGTTAACTGTTCAGCAGCAACAGGAGGTCGGCGACGAATGGCTTTAGTCATAAACGAGTTGTATCCACAGCCCCAAGGCTAGAGTCATTATTGGAGTGGATACTTTAACCAATTTGATGGATTACTTTAAGTCGGGGGAGAGCATTAACTCGATAATCGTGGCTGAGGGTTATCACAGAAGAGCATTACAGAAGAAGAGGTTTAGAAAAAAGTCCGGTTTCCCCATGAAAAGAAACCGGCAACAGATACTACGGAAAATACTGCGAGATCGAAGTGGCGCAGAAGCTCAGCGCCATTCAATTTGTAAGCTTGTGTGCCTAACGGATGTCGTCGCCCACCCTGACGATTTTCATGGTATTGGTGCCGCCGTGAACATTGACGAAATCGCCCTTGGAAATGATCACTAGGTCGCCCTCACTAACAGCCTCACGGCGCACCAGTTCCTGCACCACGCTGTGATTCATCGCCTCAGGCTTGATGCCCGATGTATCAAAGGTCATAGGCACCACACCACGGTACATAGCGACACGATTTTCAGTACGCTGATCGCTGGTAAGGGCAAACACCGGCATGCTCGAGCTGATGCGTGACATGGTCAGTGGCGTTTTACCCGTTTCGGTAAAGCTAATGATCGCCTTCACACCGGCAAGGTGGTTGGCGGTGTACATCACCGACATGGCGATTGACTCATCAACACCGGAGAAATTTTCGTGTAAACGGTGCGATGATGTTTTCATCAATGGTTGCAGCTCTGCACCCACAATCACTCGGTTCATGGCTTCAACGGCTTCAACTGGGAAATCACCCGCGGCGGTTTCAGCGCTCAACATCACCGCGTCAGTACCATCGAGTACCGCGTTGGCCACGTCCATGACTTCGGCGCGTGTTGGCAATGGGCTGCTGATCATCGACTCCATCATCTGCGTTGCCGTGATCACGGGGGTATTCAAGCCCTGCGCGCGGAGAATCATATCCTTCTGTACCGCGATCAAGGCTGCGTCACCAATCTCAACACCCAGATCACCACGGGCGACCATCACCACATCGGACGCTTCGATAATACCGTCGAGCGTATCAGGCAGCACCGCTTCCGCGCGTTCAACCTTAGCCACCAGACCCGCATCGCCACCGGCTTCGCGCAACAGTTTGCGCGCCAAGTGCAAATCGTCGGCCGAACGCACAAAGGAAACCGCTAGGTAATCGACGCCAATTTTGGCCGCCAATTTAATGTCTTTAAGGTCTTTCTCCGTCAAGGCCGCCGCGGACAACCCGCCGCCTTGAAGGTTAATGCCTTTGTTGTTCGACAACTTGCCGGCAATTACCACCTTGGTCTCGATACGGCTGCCATTAATCGCTTGCACTTCCAAAGCCACACGGCCATCGTCAAGCAGCAACCAATCACCCTGCTTCACTTCTGCTGGCAGTGACTGATAATCCAAGCCAACCTGCTGTTGATTACCGGCCTCCGACGCAATAGAGGCATCCAGTACAAAGCTATCCCCCATACACAACGTGATCGGACCCTTGGCAAAACGCGCGATGCGAATTTTCGGGCCTTGTAAATCGCCAAGAATGGCAACGGTGCGGTTGTTCTTGGCAGCCAGTTCACGTACCTGCTCAGCGCGCAGTTCGTGGTCCTCCGCTGCACCGTGGGAAAAGTTCATGCGCACCACGTTGACGCCAGCGTGGATCAGTTTTTCCAACACACCCGGTGCATCCGTTGCGGGGCCCAGAGTGGCGACAATTTTTGTACGACGGATCACGCAATTTCTCCTAGGTCTTCAGCAACCGCTTTAAAAGCAACCACATTACGGTTCGGCTCATTGCGGGCATTCATTAGCGCCAAGGTGTTGTCGAGCATGCGGTTTGAAAAACCCCACTCGTTGTCATACCAGGACATCACTTTAACCAAACGGCCATTAACGCGGGTCTGGGTCGAATCGAAATTAGAAGAAGCCAGCGCGTGGTTAAAATCGATCGATACCAGCGGCTCGTCAGAGTATTCCAGTACACCCTTCATGGCACCCTCGGAAGCTTTGCGCATGATCGCATTCACTTCATCAACCGTGGTTTCACGGTGTGACACAAAGGTGAAATCAACCAGGGAAACGTTGATAGTTGGTACGCGTACCGCCATGCCGTCGAGCTTGCCAGCCAATTCTGGCAGCACCAGACCCACGGCCTGAGCCGCACCGGTTTTGGTTGGGATCATCGACTGGGTGGCCGAGCGCGCACGGTAGATGTCACTGTGGTAACTATCGCTTAAGCTCTGGTCATTGGTGTAGGCGTGAACGGTGGTCATAGAGCCTTGATCAATGCCCAGTACGTCGTTCAATGCCTTGGCGACAGGCGCCAGACAGTTGGTAGTACACGACGCGTTGGAAATAATTTCACTGTTGGCGCTCAGTACGTGCTGGTTAACACCGTAAACAATTGTCTGATCTACGTCAGCCGCAGGTGCGGAGATGATGACTTTCTTGGCGCCGGCGGTCAGGTGAGCGGCGGATTTTTCACGCGTCACAAACAAACCTGTACATTCATAGACGACGTCAATATTCAGTGCTTTCCACGGTAGGTCGGCTGGGTTACGTTCGCTGCAGACTACAATTTCGTCACCACAGACAACCATTTTTTCGTCTTTCAATTCCACAGTACCGGGGAAACGGCCATGCACAGAATCATACTTGGTTAGGTGAACGTTCAGTGAAGCCTTACCTAGGTCGTTGATCGCCACAATCTTGATGTCGTTGCGAAAATTTGACTCGTAAAGTGCACGCAAAATATTGCGACCGATGCGACCATAACCATTAATTGCTACTCGAATTGTCATACTCTCTCTCCAATAGCGCGGCGATCAGGTCGCCACTTTAAGTTATAAATTTACAATATTTATAAAATTAGAATTTCTGTACGCAGACGGCTGCAGCGGCACTGATTTTTTCCCAGTTCTTCTGGGCCAGATCGTCACCGCTCACCATCCAGGAACCACCGACACAGAACACATTCGATAGGTTTAAAAAGTCAGTAAAGTTGCTGGCGTTGAGGCCGCCGGTTGGGCAGAAACGTGCAGCGCTGAGTGGACCAGACAAAGATTTCAGCAAACCCATGCCGCCAACAGATTGAGCAGGGAAGAGTTTTAGGTGATTAAAACCACACTCCAACGCGTATAAGACTTCCGACGGTGTGGCCACACCCGGTAGGAACGCTAGGCCGGCTTCGTCGATCGCATCGAACAAGCGTGGCGTGGTCGCTGGGCTCACACCAAAGTCGACACCCGCATCAATCACCGCCGCCAGTTCTTCGGCGTTGGTCACAGTGCCTGCCGCAACAATCAACTCCGGCAGCTCACGCTTAACCGCGGCGAGGGCCTCAAGCGCAACGGGGGTACGCAGTGTGATCTCAACCGCACGTAGACCGCCCTCAAGCAGCGCCCGGCTAACGCCAACGGCCTCCTCACAAGAGTTGACGGTCAATACGGGTAAAACACTTATCCCTTTGATCAAGCTTGTAATGCTGGGCCTATCCAATACCACGGCTGACATAGCTGCACACCCAATAATGTAATTAACTTTCACTTAAATACGGTTAATGGCACTAGAATTAACCAAAAACCCAGTATATGAAAGTTTATTACATAATTATTGATCTGTACAAGGCTTACTTAGTGTTATTGATGATTTTTTGATATAAATACGTCATATCAAACAACTGAAGTAGACCCATGGCCATTCTCGACAAGCTTTCAGACCCCAGCTACCGCCTCAGTAAGTCCGCCCGCAAAATTGCCGAGGCCGTTCTCGCGGACTCAGACCTCGCCATTAATAGCTCTATTGCCAGCTTGGCAATAGCCGCAGGCGTCAGCGAGCCCACCGTCAATCGCTTTTGCCGCACGCTCGATTGCAAAGGGTTTCCTGACTTCAAAGTAAAGCTGGCGCAGGAATTAGCCCAGCAGCAGAATAACCACAGCTCGAAGATGACCCGCAGCGTCAATCCCAACGACTCAATGAAGTTGGTAGCAGAAAAGATTTTTGAATCCACCCACGCCAGCTTGACGGCGTCACAAGCGGTCTACTGTGAGCAGACCGCAGAGAGAGCCGTCGACCTGCTTGCCCACGCCCGCTCCATTCTGTTTTACGGCGCCGGCGCTTCTGGCTCGGTGGCATTGGATGCACAGCATAAGTTTTTACGCTTTGACACGCCGGCGATCGCCCATGTCGATCACATGAACCAGCGTATGACGGCCGCGGGCCTCACCCATCAAGACGTGGCTGTGTGTATTTCCTATACCGGCCGCACCCTGTCGATGATTGAGGTCGCCGAAATTGCACAGAACGCTGGCGCCACTATTATTGGCATCACCAATCCAGGCTCGCCGCTGGCGGACGTCTGTGATCTGGTGCTCGCGGTCGACTCAACAGAAAACACCGAACTCTATACCCCCATGACCTCACGCATCGACCACCTAGTGATGATCGACATACTGGCGACAGGTTTTGCGCTTAAACGCGGCCCGCAGCTGCTGAAGTTCTTCCAGCGCACCAGCGAAGTACTGCGCCCTACCCGTACGCCCATAACAGAAGGCAAGTTGTAACGAGACTCGAGAGAAAAAGAGAAAAAATCGACGAGGGAATGCTGTCGTTTGTTTAGTATGGTTACACAAAGGGAGGGATCAATTAAAAGCAGAAGGTCGCGAAGGACACGACTGGCCGTCGATATACGTTAGATTCCGATTGAATCAACGGACATAAAAAAGGCTTCCGAAGAAGCCTTTTTTAGAACAACGATCACTCAATGCGAGTGATGCGCGTGTGGCCTAAGCCGAGCGGTAATCTTAACGATTGCCCGACGCATCGCCAGAACGATTTCCACTGTTATTGCCAGAATTGTTACTGCCGCTGCTGCGTGGTTTGCTACCCATGCCACCGCGATTGTTCGGACGGTTACCCGCAGGACCTGCACTGGTGGCATTGCTGCTGTTGGTCCGATCAGTGCGCTTGCGGCGTGGAGCCTTGGCACTGCTTGGCGCATCACCACGACCACTGGCCTGTGGCTTCCTCGGGCGACTAGGCTTAATCGCGCGAATTTCACGTGACGCCGGCAGCCCACGCTCAGGTTTAAAGCCTTCTACTTCTTCGCGCTCAATATGACGCTGAATAACGCGCTCAATATCCTGCAGCTGTTTCATTTCATCTTCACTGACCAGCGAGATGGCCTGACCACTGCTGCCCGCACGTCCGGTACGACCGATACGGTGTACATAATCCTCGGGAACGTTCGGCAGGTCGAAGTTAACGACCTGTGGCAACTGATCAATGTCGATACCACGCGCGGCAATGTCAGTGGCAATCAACAAAGTGATGTCGCCATTTTTAAAGTCGGCCAGTGCTTTGGTACGCTGGTTTTGGCTCTTATTGCCGTGAATCGCAGCGGCTTTAATACCATCGCGATCAAGCAACTTTACGAGTTTGTTAGCGCCGTGTTTAGTGCGGCTAAAGACCAACGCTCGGTCCCAACCATGGGTAAGGGTCAGGTGGCTCAGGAGCGCGGTTTTGCGAGTTTTATCAACCGGGTGCAACTTGTGCTCGATGTTCTCGCCGGTGGTGTTCTCGCGCGCCACACTCACTTCCGCTGGCTGGTTCAACAGGCCGCGGGCCAGACCGCGAATGTCGTCGGAGAAGGTCGCCGAGAACAGCAAGTTCTGCCGCTTGGCTGGCAGGACTTTAAGAATACGTTTGATGTCATGGATAAAACCCATGTCGAGCATGCGATCAGCTTCATCCAAAACCAGCATTTCCAACTCATCGAAGCGTACCGCGCGCTGCTGGAATAAATCCAACAGGCGACCCGGAGTGGCAACCAATACTTCAACACCGCCGCGCAGCTTTTGCATCTGTGGATTAATTTTCACACCACCAAATACAACGGTAGAACGCAACTTTGTGTATTTGCTGTAAGCCTCTACATTCTCGAGAATCTGTGCAGCCAACTCGCGGGTCGGGGTCAATATCAAGACGCGTGCTTGATTGTTTGAAGCGCGTGGCATGTCCAGTAAACGGTGCAGAATAGGCAAGGTAAACGCGGCTGTTTTACCGGTACCCGTTTGCGCCGAAGCCATTAAGTCACCGCCCTTCAAGACAACAGGGATTGCCTGCTCTTGAATCGGTGATGGCTGGGTGTAGCCCTTATCGCTAACCGCGCGGGCAATAGGTTCGGCAAGACCGAGCTCGTCAAATGTCATGATCAATTCCTTTGGTTTAGCCTCTGATGCGGCAAAACCTTGTCTTTCAGCTCTGCGCTTTAAACGCCCAACTGACTTCAATTAGCTTGTGGCAAAGACGGGCCTATACAGACAAAGCATAATGGTACGAGACCATAGCCATGTGCAGGCATAGTGCTGGAAAAGCGCTCGGAATATAGGGCAGAAGCTTAGCAAGCCGCCTTCGAGACACTCAATGCGCAAACCGTCTAACCGGTTAATTAACTCACCGCGGCTCTTAGAGTGCAGAGTACGGGAGTGCGGCATTCAGTAATTGAAGACGTGTGGCAGGTGCAGGCTAGGCCTACAACCAGAGAAACACTGGATACAACTAAGGATGACGCGACTGACCCACTTGGCCAGGCGCGCAGTCTAACACAACACTCCCGACTTAAAAAACTTAAAAACTATTTGCAGTTAAAAACCAAGACCACAGGACTATGGAGTGATGCGCTGATCAGACTAAAATCAGGGCCACAGCTACCAACGGGTTATCGGTAAAATGTTGATCTTTGAGCCCTGTAATTTGGCTGACAATAGCTCTCACTGCGCTGCGCACATCACCCACAAACTAAAACAAAAAAGCCCGCAACAGCGGGCTTTTTTTAGGTCGAGCCGCAGATCAAGTTAAGCGCGGATATTCTTCTTCATGTGTTTGTGTACCACACTCATATCGTTTGCTAACACTTCAAATTTTTCTTCGCGCTCAAACAGATCACTCATATGGTGCGGCAAGGCTGGGTCATCGGCCTGACCGGCCTTTTTCACAGCTTCTGGGAACTTTGCTGGGTGAGCCGTCGCCAAGCACACCATTGGGATATCCGTGCGGCGGCGCGTCTTACGTGCAGCCTGAACACCAATGGCCGTATGAGGATCCAACAGATACTCGGTCTTGTCGAAGACATCCGAGATAACACCGATCATTTCGTCATCGTTCAAGCGGTAACTGCTGAACAATTTACGGACATCCTTCAATGCATCTTCATCGAGGGGCATGGAGCCTGACTTGAACTCTTCCATCAACTGCTTGATGGACTCGCCCTTACGGCCGTACATGTCGAACAACAGGCGCTCAAAATTACTTGAGACCATGATATCCATGCTTGGTGACAGCGAGTGGATCAGACCCTGTTTAGAGTGATCGTTCTCACTGATACAGCGGTGCAGAATGTCGTTGGCATTTGTTGCTATAACCAACTGATCAATCGGCAAACCCATCTGCTTAGCCAGATAGCCAGCAAAGATGTCACCAAAGTTACCCGTCGGCACAGAGAACGATATTGGACGGTGCGGCGCACCCAGTGCAGCACCGGCGTAAAAATAGTAGACGATCTGCGCCATGATGCGCGCCCAGTTGATCGAGTTAACCGCAACCAACTGACGATCTTCTGGTAAGAAAGACTGATCGCCGAAGCTGGCCTTGACCATGTTCTGGCAGTCGTCGAAGTTACCTTCCAGCGCGATGTTGTGAACGTTTTTGTCCAACACACTGGTCATCTGACGACGCTGTACATCCGACACGCGGTTGTGCGGGTGCAGAATAAAAATGTCGACGTTGTCACTGTGACGACAACCTTCAATGGCCGCAGAACCCGTGTCACCAGAGGTAGCCCCCATGATGACCACTTTCTTGTCACGCTTTTTCAGGATGTAATCGAGCAGGTTACCCAAAAACTGTAGCGCAAAATCTTTAAACGCCAGCGTTGGGCCTTGGAACAACTCAAGAATGAATTCGTTGTGACCTGTCTGTACCAGCGGTGCAATGGCGCCGTGGCGGAAGGTTGCGTAGGAGTCGTCAATTAACTTTTTCAGATCCGCATCGGGTATTTCACCATCAACAAACGGTGCAATTACCTTAAACGCTAAGTCTTCGTAGCTCAGGCCTGCAAATCCAGCGATTTCTTCCTGGCTAAACTTCGGTAAATTCTCTGGTACGTAGAGGCCGCCATCGGAGGCCAGACCTGTCAGAACGACGTCTTCAAAAGACAAGGATGGCGCATCGCCACGGGTACTGATGTATTTCACGGTAACCTCTATGAGCTGCTAAGCAGCTAGTTGGCTGAAGGCAAACCGCCACAGAGAGTCACTCTCTGTGGTCAGCCAATCAGCAACTGATAATATAAACATTATAAACCTTGGAGCGAACGGAACAAGCTAAGGCCCAGTGGATCAGCTCTCAATCCAGCGACTCAAGGCGAATACGCGTCAGGGGACCCGCAATAGCGCCCAGCGCTTCAATCTTGGCTGCAGCCGCGAGCAGGTTCTTTTCCTGCGTACGGTTGGTCAGCAATATCAATGGAACCTGCACAGCACCAGCACTGGGTGCTTTTTGAATAACAGCCTCAATGCTGATACCCGAATCGCTGAGAATCTGCGTAACTTCCGACAGCACACCCGGCTTATCCATAGCCGTCATGCGTAAGTAGTAAGCCGTCTCTATCTCTTCAATGGGCAGTATCGGAATATCCTGCAGCGCTGAACTGGCAAAGCCTAGGTGTGCAATACCTTGAACCTGTCCTGCTCCCAACACACGGGCCATATCAACAATATCAGCCACCACCGCCGAAGCCGTTGGCTCGGCGCCAGCGCCGGGACCACAGTACACAGTGGGTCCAACCGCATCGCCTTTGACCATAACGGCGTTCATGACGCCATCAACATTGGCAATCAAGTTCTTCTTTGGAATCAGGGTCGGGTGCACTCGCAGCTCAACACCCGCAGCGGATTGGCGAGCTACACCTAGGTGCTTGATGCTGTAGCCCAGCTCTCCAGCGTAGGTCACATCTTCAGGGGCAATCTCACTGATGCCTTCGGTGAAGATGGAGTCGAATTGCAGCGGCATACCAAAGGCAATGGACGCCAAGATCACCAACTTGTGCGCAGCGTCGATACCTTCGACATCAAAAGTAGGATCCGCCTCGGCGTAACCCAGCTCCTGAGCCTCTTTGAGTACATCAGCGAAGTCGCGACCTTTGTCACGCATCTCCGTGAGGATAAAGTTACCCGTGCCATTGATGATGCCGGCAAGCCACTCAACCTTGTTGGCCGACAATCCCTCACGCAGCGCTTTAATAATTGGAATACCACCGGCAACAGCGGCTTCAAAAGAAATCGTCACGCCCTTAGCTTCGGCCTTGGCGAACAGTTCGTTGCCAAACTCAGCAATCAGCGCTTTGTTAGCCGTCACGACGTGTTTGCCATTGGCAATCGCTTCTTCGACCAGTTCCTTGGCAATACCAGTACCGCCAATCAACTCAACCACTAGATCAATATCAGGGTTGCGAACAACGTCAAATACATCGCGGGCAACATTACTGTTTGAAGTGTCACAGGCAGGATTGTCACGGCGAGCGCCGACCTGCTCAATAATAATCTCAGTACCGGCTCGAGCGCTGATCTCGCGTTTGTTGCGAGTTAATACGTTAAAGGTACCGCTACCGACGGTGCCCAACCCACAAATACCTATTCTTACCGGTTTCAAGATTTGTCTCTCCTCTCTAGTACTTTAAAAAGCGTCGATCCGTTGCTACTCAAACCTATGACTCGAGCCGCAAGTAACGCTTAATCCGTAAGGCGCAGAGGCATCTTACGCATAAAAAAGGAGCACATTACTGACCCGCCTAAGCCCTGTCAATCATGAACAGGGCATTACTCACCATCAGCTTGTTGCGGGTGGTGTGAGGGGGTTAAAGAGAGCGATTAAATACCCAGCTGCTTGGCCAGATCCGCAGCGCTCAAATAGCCCGGCAGCAAACTACCGTCGGCCAAAACGATGGCTGGCGTACCGCGTACACCGATCTTACCGCCGAGAACAAACTGCTCGGCCACGGACGTATTTTCACAGGTTGGCAGCTTCAAGCCGGGATTACTCTTCATGCGGGTTAAAGCGTCCTTCGGGTCGTCCGCACACATTACGCTGACCAGCTTAGCGTGCGAGGGCGAGTTCAAACCCGCGCGCGGATACCCAAGGTAATTAACTTCAATGCCCTTCGCGTTCATCGCAGGCACTTCGTTGTGTAACTTCCGGCAATAGCCACAATCGATATCCGTAAAGACATAAATAGAGGCTTTCATCTCACCCTCTGCAGCAAACGTCACCATATCTTTAGCGGCAATTGAGGCCATTGCCTCACGGCGCTGGGGCAACAAGGCCAAATCCTGCATATCAACAAAGTTGCCAGGCTTAACACCATAGAGTGTACCGGTCAGAAAGAAACTGCCATCAGGGCTGACGTAGAGCAACGGCCCGTTTTCAACCTGCACCTGATAAAGGCCTGCCACAGGTGACAACTCTACTTTGCCATAAGGTAATTCTGGGCGCCCTGAGCGCAGACGCGCCAAAATATTTGCCGCTACCGGCGCTGGCACCTGAGCCTTTTTAGTCACAGCGGTGGCTGGCTCAGCCAAAGCCGACACAGAAAAAGCGGCGCTCAGCGCCAGCGTACCCACAAAAGATAATAAAGATCGCATACCGTTCACTAAACTCCAAATCGGCCCAAAACTCAGACCTACTTCCGATAATTAAATTGTATTCGCGCCATCGACAGTGATGAGCACGGTTATGTTTACTTACAGCAACTACACCGTTGTTTGTGTAGGCGCCTGCATTGCCACTTCACTTGGAGCCACAGCTGGCCCAACAAGTTCCTCCCGCACCTCAACCCCGCGGGTGATGCTCTGCGTGCAGGCTTTTCATACGCGCGTCGGCGACATGAGTATATATTTGCGTGGTCGACAAATCACTGTGTCCTAACAACAACTGCACTACGCGCAGGTCCGCACCATGGTTCACCAAGTGTGTGGCAAATGCGTGCCGCAAAGTATGGGGCGACAACTCAGTTTCGATACCCGCCACCTGCGCCCAGTGCTTAATGCGGTGCCAGAATGTTTGCCGTGTCATCTGTTGTCCCCGAGTACTAGGGAACAGCACCTCGCTGGTGCCCTTAAGCAGCGCTGGACGAGCCTCCTTGGCATAGCGCAGCAACCAGTTCATCGCCTCCTCACCTAGGGGCACCAAACGCTCTTTACTGCCTTTTCCCATCACCCGAACCACACCCTGGCGTAAGTTCACCTGGGCTAAGGTCAACCCAGTCAATTCACTGACCCGCAAGCCACAGGCGTAAAGCACCTCTAACATAGTTCGATCACGCAGACCTATGACCTCATCCACGTTTGGCGCAGCCAACAAACGAATAACATCTCCCTCACTCAAGGATTTAGGCAAAGGCCTACCTTGCTTGGGGCTTTCAATGAGAGCTACCGGGTTTTCTTGAATGACATTTTCACGCAACTGATAAGCATAAAAGCCCCGCACACAAGACAGAAAGCGTGCCGTCGAGCGCGCTGAAAGCTTCTGCTGTAATCGATAGGCAAGGTAACGCCCGACATCAACCTCGGTTACCGTTAATAGGCTTGAGGATGATTGCAGCCAGCGCGCGAAGCCGTCGAGGTCGAGCCGATACGATGATAACGTACTATCACTCAGGCCTTTCTCAACCCACATCGCATCGAGGTAAAGATCGATCTCACGCCGATCCTGCGGAGACACGAGACTTTTAGCCATGCCCTGCTCCATCACTGAACGCCCCCTCACTTATCCACAACCATAAGCCGCGTAGTTAATCACAAGTGTAAAGCGCTGCCCACCGACCTCACACATCATTGCATTTAGTCGATACACAGACCCTAGCCAACGCTCTTTCTCACAGGCGAAAAAAAACCGAAGCAAGCTTCGGTTTCTCATCACTAAGTTAAATCTACACGGCCCGAAAGCCACGCAATTACTTAGCGGCTTTAGCGCCCAGCTTCTCTTTAATACGAGCAGCCTTACCAGTCAGGTCACGCAAGTAGTACAACTTAGCCTGACGAACGTCACCGCGACGCTTAATTGTAACGCTGTCGATCAGAGGACTGTGGGTCTGGAAAGTACGCTCAACGCCAACACCGTGTGACATCTTACGCACGGTGAAAGCAGAGTTAACGCTACGGTTACGAACAGCGATTACAACGCCTTCGAATGCCTGTAGACGCTCACGAGTGCCTTCCTTTACTTTAACCTGTACAACAACAGTGTCACCTGGTGCGTAGTTAGGCAGGTCAGTCTTCAATTGTTCTTTTTCAATTTCCTGGATCAATTTGCTCATGGTTTGCTCCTAGAGTCATCAAGCATGTGTAGCTTCACAGCTAGAAATTGGTTTCGTCTACCACCACGAAACCAAATAAA
>Ga0105359_10000876_pt1 | contig 25338 bp, 21 predicted proteins | sample GOMGulsemesocosm_6_FD_83659 | JGI IMG/M metagenome (GOLD analysis project Ga0105359, IMG submission 83659) | Methane-oxidizing microbial communities from mesocosms in the Gulf of Mexico - GOM8C Gulf of Mexico | ecosystem: Environmental > Aquatic > Marine > Cold seeps | place: Gulf of Mexico...
CACCAATACCCCATGCCATGAAAAGACCAAAAATACATGCTAGGGCGATAAAAATATGCCCTTGTTCGGCTAGAAGTTCCATAACTCCTCCGTCGGATTAAAAACGCGCGAATTCTACCCTAGAGAACACTCAGATAATAGCCTGAGGAGGCAAAAAAAGTATAAATAAGACTTTAGCTCAGGACGCTCGAAAACAACACTTAAATAGTGGTAAAAACGTTAATAATATGGGTTTAAGATAATCTGCTTTCATTAGGTCGGTTTCAGCGTGTAATTTTGCCGAAATAACGATGATTAACATTAAAACTATCCATTATTAGGGAATTGGCGTGAGTGGAATTCAGCAAGAGCTCGATAAAGAAATTGAATTGTATAAGAAAAAATTGTTGAACTTGAACGAATAAAAATTCGACAAAGACAAGAAAATGGAAGGGTTCACTGAATTCGATCAAACTATTCAACGCTTATGCAACCAAATAACACTCTCGAAGCTGAGCGATACGGATCACGTGGTGATTAAATTGTGAGCTAGATTAATGAATACAGCTTCGATACGCACTTGGGAGGTGTAAGTCTGATTTGCGATGGGTGCAGAAAGCTGTTTTAAAAATAAAAAGCCGCAATATCAATAGCAGCTTTTTATTTTTAAAATTCAGAGCTTTGTTTTATCGCTCTATTTGCGCTTAGGTGCCCAGGCCCAAACCATTGTCGCTTTTACTGTCTCAATACCTTTCTCATCTGTGATGACAACCGGGACATTGATGTCGCCTTTGTCATTATTCTTAATAAACGCGACTTGTTCATCACTATAAGTGGCAACGGCAGTCATATCACCGGTTGCTTGCTTTAAATACTCAAGGTTCATCGATTTAATCACAATGATTCGATCATCCGGCACGGTAAGGCCCGTCATAAAGCCGGTTGCAGTTTCAGCTAATAAACCCATTGCTGCTGCGTGTACGCTACCAATATGGTTCTGTACTTTCTTACGGTTAGGGATAACGATGATGCACTCAGTAGGAGTGAGTTTTTCAAAACGTAAGCCCGAAGTCCCTGCATACTTAATCACGTGGCCCATGGCTTTTGATAACGCGAAAGTACGAATAGATTGAGGAAAGCTATTAAATTTTTTAACTGCTTTGGTTAGACGGTTATCTGTAGCCATGGAGTAAGCCTCATTATTGCTCTTTATAGAGAGCTGCTAGTGTGAAAATTAAAGTAATTAATTGGGTAAAATAAACAGTCGCGCATATTACCTGAGTCAGATGTTAATCACCATGACTGTAGGGTCCTGCGATGGTTGTCTAAATCGTCGGTAGCTGGAGGATAACCCTGCGGGAATATCCTTAGTATCAACGGGCTTAAATCCCAATCGTTGATAAAGGCTTAGGGCCGAGAATGTTGGGAGAGTATATATAGGTAGTGTGTGCTCACTAATAGCATGGGTAAGTAGTTTAGTTGCAATGCCTTGACCACGGATGGCAGGGGCGGTGAATACACTGCGCAGAAAATAATAATCGCCATAGCTAAGCAGTCTTAACCCCGCCTGAATAATATCCTCTTCAATAGCCACATAGAGGGAGTCTGTCGGTTTTGCCCGTGATTTCTCTTTATGCTGTTTATAAAACTGGTTGAGTTCTGAACAGTCACTTTTTTTAAACTGTATGTTTTCAAATGACGCACTTTTAAATGTCATAGATTGACTCAAATAGTCCGAATAACTTGCCCGATGTTCTATTGCACATATAGGGTTGAGAGGCTCAAATAAGGCGTGGTATGTTTGTACCAAATTTTGTGTGAATAGTTGCGCTGCATACAAAAAATATAATAATAACAAAGTTATAATATGTTGCCATTAAGCTGTGATTCATATTATAAAAAACCGGAGCATGATGATGCAACTCCCAATATTCAAATATCAGAGAAAGAAAGCCTTCCCTACACTGATATCACTACTAACAATAACACTTTCGAGCCAAGTTTTGGCAATGTCAAATACCCCAAAGGCTGATATTGAAGGTATCGAGGCCGCGGGAAAAGTCGTTCGCTTTATTGCCGTTGGTGATACGGGGACGGGCAAAGAAGGGCAGTATCAAGTGGCGAATGCCATCGAAAAAATCTGCGCGAGTCGCGGTTGCGATTTTGCATTGGGTCTTGGCGATAATATCTACGAATCTGGTGTTGATTCAGTAGATGATGAGCAATGGCTCGATAAATTTGAAAAACCGTATAAAAATCTCAACTTTCCATTTTATATGACCTTAGGTAATCATGATAATTCGTATTTTGCTGGTGGTGGCTTAACCAATAAGAAGGGTGAGTTCCAAGTTGATTATCATTATAAAGAAGAGCGCCATAGCAATAAGTGGAATATGCCTGCGCGCTATTACCACTTCAGTGCGCCTTTGACTGACGAGCAACCTCTAGTTGATTTCTTCTCGCTAGACTCAAACCCGCTGGCGTCATTATCTGATATTAATAAAGACTACTGGCCGCTACCGTATAAAAAGAAACAGGCTCAGTGGTTTAATGACACGATTAAGCAGACATTAGGTAAGTGGAAAATAGCTTTTGCTCATCATCCTTATATGTCAAACGGTTCCCATGGTAATGCTGGCCTGTACGATTATGTCGCTGGCCTTGGGGGCATTTACAAAAATTTCTTAGAGCAAGAAGTGTGTAATCGAGTCGACGTTATTATCGCTGGCCATGATCATGATATGCAGTGGTTACGACCTGTGCAAAGCTGTGGCAAAACATTTCATATGGTTTCTGGAGCCGGTGCTAAAGCCCGCAGCTTTAGCAATCCAGATCGTAATCAATCCTATTGGCAGGCTGATGCAGCGTTAGGTTTCTTCTATATAGAGATTGAAGGCGATGAATTCCGGGGCACAGCCTATCAATTAAATGCAGAGGGTGAATATACTATTGCTCATCAGCAAACCATCATTCGTGATGCTAACTAACTTAGCTTTTTTCAAAAGTTAAGATGAAAAATAAAAACGCTATCATGCAAGTGGTAGCGATTTTATTGTGCCTCGTATTTGTTGTGTCCTACTGAAGGAGCTGTTTAATTACCTTTGATAAGTCTTCACTGCTAGCATCAGCAATGTCTTCTAAGCTGCTTATTTGTTGAGAGGTAAGTTCGTTTTTATCTAGATTAGATATAATGGCATAGCGCACAAGATCAGAAGGTTCATTTCCCAAATGAGTCAGTAGCTCATCAGTATAATCTGGATTACGAGCGAGCACGGTACCTGCTGCGTAGCGTTCTTTACTATTCGAAGAAGAAAGTTTTGCCATGATCTGATTATCTAAATCAGCGAGCTTGGCATTACCTGCTGCTAAAATAGCAGAGGATGCCTGCTCACCCGAAAGTGCTTCGGACAGTGTCGTTGATAGCTGTTCCGTTAAACCAGATGGGCTTTGTCCTTGGTTTTCCATTTGCTGCAAGCTTGAGCCAAGATTGATCAAAGCATTATTTCGCACATTACTGCTCTCATTAGTATTGTTGGCGAGAGATGTTAATGCTTGAAAGCCTTGCTCACTGACTTGGCCGTTACCTGACAGTGCGACCATGAGGCGAACTTTTTGCAGATCAGTATTCATATCGCCATTAACACTATTACTGGATAACTGATTTAAAGATTCAATCAGGTAATTCTCAGCATCATCATGCCCCGATAAACTTAAGGCAAAGGCTAGGTCACGTTTCTCATTATCACTGAGGTCATTAGACATGAGCTTTTGGCTTAGAACTTCAGAGGAAATATTCTCTATTAAGTACTCAGCCGCTTTAATCAGCTTGGCCGTGTTTTTGTCGTTGGAGAAGTTGGCGATGATCGACCATAGCTCTTTTTCATTTTCTACAGGCTGCTCAAAATTCGCATTGGCTACCGATTTAACGTGCCAAAGATTATTTACGTTACTGAGGTTGTTGAGTTTCAATTTAGCAAGGTCAGTGAATGGAGGGATTTTTTTTGCATCAATGGTGAATTTTATATAGCCATTATGCCCAGCTGCTGTAATTCCCTGACGCTCTTCTGAGTGGAGCTGTGTAGGCATGCAATCATCAGTTAGAACAACCTTCCAGTTATTATTGCCGCCTGGCGTCTGCAAACTAGTCGCCAATTTGTTAATATTTGTTGTGGTTATGCTAGCGTTACGACTAACGTCTTTATTGTTATGTTGATAGCTGTAAGTACGCTGCATAGAGTCGTAAGCAAAATGATATTTTTCTCCCTCTTTCCCTATCGATAGCGCTTTGAATAATTGCGCTAGAATTTTCATTGGGTGTTTTTCAGTTAAGCCAAGATCGTTAAAAGCGGTAAAGACGGCATAAGGTTGAGGGGCAATACGGCTGATATAAAAAACGTCTTTTATGTCAACAGGGCCCTGACCTTCATCGATATTGATATGACTGGCAAGCCCTTGAACAATGGCATCACTTGCTTGGCTAAGCTGAGTTCTGAACTGGAGTTTAGAGTGATAAATTTGCTGGTCATTTAATACCGATTCGATATCGATATGCACCTGATACGCGTAATTAAATGACGTGTTATTCGAACAGCTAAAAGGCGTCGGACTATTCAAACTATCCAGTTCACTACTGTCGACAAAGTCGGGTGGTGCGGTAGGCAGCGTTTGCAGATACAAATAGAAAGCGCCAACGATAATGGCGAATAGGGTGGCAATAAACAGTAGTATTTTTTTTAGAATATTCATGACGAGTCAATTAGCGATCGATGGGGAATTGTAACCGAAAAAAAAGCTCTTGGTGTAACCCAAGAGCTTTTATTATTTGTTTATATTTTCGCTTCTAAATGTAGAAGAAAAATTATAACGCAACAGGTGTTGCTTCTTCAGTCGCGAAATTAACCGTATGGTAAGTTACGCCATCCCAATAAACATCAGCGTCATCACCAAATGCATTGATGTCGAAACCAAGTACTTTTAAGAACGTATTTACAAAACCACGGCCTGACTCAATATTGGTTTCTAGCGATTCTGTTTTATACACTTCATTGATACCGGCGATATTACGTACGCCTTCTTCTAATGAGTAAGGCATAGCAAGCTCCATAACCCAAAGCTTAAATTCTGCGCCAACTTGTAATAGATCTGGAATGAAACTTAGGAAGCTCGTAATACGAATGTACGCAGTAGAAGACAGCCATAAATCCATAGAAGGAATAACATCTAAGCTGGTTGAGTTAGCGTGCTGACGACCATCGATGATGACTGGTGGCTGTGAGCGATCAACGGTTGATGCGATAGTGGTATCTGCACCAAGGGTTGTACCAACAGTGCCGTAGATGCGGAAAGGAATCAGTTCGTATAAAGAAATCTGCATGATGCCTAAATCAACACCGGTTAAGCTGTGCAGCGCAGTATCAAACATGCGAGTACTGGCTTGAACGGTTACGCTCGGCTTGAAGTTGAGAGCGGCAGTTGCTACAACGCCGTCATCTTCACAGCTTGCTTCAGCGGAAAAATCCAACAAGACAGTTTGCGATAACGTAGGAACAAACCAAGCATTGCTAGAATCTTTAGCGATGGCATCAGAAATTGCGCCAACAATGCCGTCACCAGCTGCGTTTACTATGCTACCACCAATGTTTACAGGATCAGGGATGGGTAAGCCAAACGCATCTTGAATGGCATCAAGGCCACAAACGATCGGAGTAAAAGACATATCAGTTTTTAATTTAGGCGTTTGGTCTGCGCCTAATACGATTCCGCCTTGGCTTGATGCGGCAAGTGCAGCAGCTTGTTGAGCGCCAGATTGATCGAGAATGCGTTGCTGATCGACTAGACCACCAAATTGACCAAAGCAAAGAGGGCCGACACCCGTAAAGGTTTCAGCACATGGCTCATAACATAAGCCCGCTTCTTTTTGAGAACCTGCTGCGCAGCTCATAAGCGTGCGTGGCTGAACCCAAGATTTCTTAGTAATAGTTTTTGGCCACCATTTCCACAATGTGCAGAAAGCGCCAGTATCAGAGTAACCTTGTGGGCACTGCTCCCAGCATACGCCAGCAACGGAATCGAAGCCCGCAGGACAGTTTTGAGCACATAGGCCAGCGTTAGAGCTGTAACCTGATTGGCAAGCGTCTGGAATGGTGCCAATGCCGCGACTGTAGCTCCATTCTTCAAAAGGAGCCGTTACATCGGTAACGGTTCCCGTGATTTTTTCTTCAATAGTATCGAAGATGTTGGCCGTAAAAGATAAAAATTTATTACCTTCAGCTTCACCGCTGATCGCTTGAACATTAATTGGATTAACGGCTCCAGTTTCTGGCTCAGCAGCAATATCAATAATTGCGGTATTTGCCCATGTTTGTGACGCTGCGAGTATTAGTAATGCGCAGAGTCCCTTGATAGCATGTTTTATCATTATTATTATCCTATGTGATCATGGTGAGCATGGAATGTAATATTCCTATTAATGCAGCGTTCTACGACACTTACGTTAATGACGGTGGTTGCTCAGTAGTTGCCAGTAATTGGTTCAGCCTGTTTGTTATTATTGGCTGAATTTAAAATGTTGGCAGTTATGATAATTTAAACGGTTAAACCATTTTGGAACAAACGTCTCAGTATCATTCTTATACTCTATGCCATTAGACTAAAAATGCTATGACACTCTAGGCCAAATTGATAAAAAATAGGCTGGTTTCGTTAAAAACATCAATGCACGGATATTTATCATCTAAATTGATGGGCATGTAGGCGTTTTATTATGAAATTGATTCATGTCAATCCACTAAAGCTTGAAAAATAATAATTCACCACCATCTTTTAAGCAGAACAAAGAATTTATTTCTATTCTTTAATAATCGTTATATAGGAGTGATCTTAATGAGAATGGATCGATTGACTACCAGTTTACAAAACGCCTTGAGTGAAGCGCAAAGCTTAGCGTTGGGTAATGATCATAATCAAATTGACAGCGTGCATTTATTATTAGCGCTATTGCAGCAAACGAACAGTTCTGTACGTACTTTATTGCGGAAAGCGGGTATTCAAGTTCCTGGTTTTGAGCAGGCACTTAATACAATCATGCTCGATCTTCCCAAGGTAGCCACTCCAGACGGCAATATACAAATTGCTCCTGAGCTAGGGCGTTTATTAAACTTAATTGATAAAGAAGCACAGAAGCGGGGCGATCAATTTGTCTCTAGTGAACTGTTTATTGTCGTTGCACTAGAAGAGCGTGGCGCGGTAGGGAAATTGCTCAAGCAGCAAGGGCTCGATACCAAGCTATTAAACAAAGCGATAGATGACATTCGTGGCGGCGAGCAAGTAAATGATGCGAATGCCGAAGACAACAGGCAGTCACTTGATAAGTATTGTATCGATCTGACGGAGCGTGCTGAGCAGAATAAATTGGATCCTGTGATTGGCCGAGACGATGAAATTCGTCGTACTATTCAAGTATTGCAACGCAGAACAAAAAATAACCCGGTATTAATCGGTGCACCGGGTGTCGGTAAAACAGCGGTTGTTGAAGGGCTCGCTCAACGTATTATTAATGGTGAAGTTCCTGAAGGGCTTAAGAATAAACGCATTCTTTCTTTGGATATGGGAGCCTTGATCGCGGGTGCTAAATATCGTGGTGAATTTGAAGAGCGTTTAAAGTCTGTATTGAAAGACGTGGCTAAAGATGAAGGCCGCATAATACTATTCGTCGACGAGCTACATACCATGGTAGGTGCGGGCAAAGGCGATGGCGCTATGGACGCGGGTAACATGCTGAAACCTGCCTTAGCCCGAGGTGAGTTGCACTGTGTTGGCGCGACAACGCTAGACGAATACCGTGAGTTTATTGAGAAAGATGCAGCGCTTGAACGTCGTTTTCAAAAGATTCTAGTTGATGAGCCTAACGAAGAAGATACCGTTGCCATTTTACGTGGATTAAAGGAACGCTATGAAGTGCACCATGGTGTACAGATAACAGATAGCGCAATTATCGCTGCGGCCAAACTGTCGAGTCGCTATATTCCTGATCGCCAGTTACCCGATAAAGCGATCGATTTAATCGATGAAGCGGCCTCGGTTATCCGTATGGAAATAGACTCTAAACCGCATGAGATGGATAAGTTAGAACGCCGATTAATTCAATTGAAAATTGAACGTGAAGCGTTGCGTAAAGAAACGGATGATGCAGCGCAGCAAAGACTCAGTGATTTAAACGTAGAAATTAATAAAGCAGGCCGCGCTTACTTAGAATTAGAAGAAATTTGGAAGCATGAAAAAGCCTTGCTGGAAGGGGCTTCAGAAATTAAAGTGAATTTAGAGGCTGCAAAAACAGAACTGGAAGCCGCGCGACGAATCGGCGATTTACAAAAAATGTCAGAGCTGCAATACGGCATTATTCCTGAGTTAGAAAAGAAGTTGACCACAGCTGATGAAGCCGAAGCCCAAGGCATGCAAGAGTTTCAGTTATTGCGTAATAAAGTGACTGAAGAAGAAATTGCCGAGGTTGTCTCGCATTGGACAGGGGTGCCTGTTACGAAAATGCTCGAAGGAGAACGTGAAAAACTGTTACGTATGGAAGACGAGTTACACAAACAAGTTGTTGGTCAACAGCAAGCGATCACGGCGGTTTCTAATGCAGTAAGGCGCTCCCGAGCAGGATTGAGTGATCCAAATCGCCCTAACGGTTCGTTTCTATTCTTGGGGCCAACAGGCGTTGGTAAGACAGAGCTGTGTAAAGCGTTAGCGACCTTCTTATTCGATAGTGATGATTCTATGATTCGCATTGATATGTCTGAATATATGGAGAAACATTCGGTTGCTCGATTAATTGGTGCGCCTCCTGGTTATGTTGGCTATGAAGAAGGTGGGCATTTAACCGAGGCGGTACGTCGTAAGCCTTATTCTGTTATTTTGTTAGATGAGGTCGAAAAAGCGCATCCTGATGTGTTCAATATTTTGCTGCAGGTTTTAGATGATGGCCAGTTAACAGATGGCCAAGGCCGCAGAGTTGACTTCAAAAATACAGTATTAGTGATGACGTCGAATTTAGGTTCGGATGTGATACAAACGATGGCATTAGGGTCTGAGAGTGAAGATTTAGAAAAGAATTACGAAAGTATGCGCGATGCGGTAATGGAAATTGTTGGCTCGCATTTTAGGCCTGAATTTATAAATCGTATTGATGAATCAGTTGTTTTCCATCCTTTGCTAAAAGATCAGATCGCTGGCATTGCAGACATTCAGTTGCAGTCGTTGTCTAAGCGTTTGGAAGATCGAGATTTGACACTGTCGTTAAGTGCAGCTGCGAAAGTTAAGCTGGTAGATCTAGGTTATGACCCTGTATTCGGAGCAAGGCCTTTAAAACGAGCTATTCAGCAGTGGATAGAAAATCCACTTGCGCAGGCTATTTTGTCAGGGGAGTTTATGCCAGGAGATGAAATTGAAGCAGATGTCAGTGGCGACAAACTTATCTTTAATACAAGCCCAAGGGCAGATTAATTAACGGGATTATCCGTGGCCGTAATAACTTTGTTACGGCCTTTTTCTTTGGCTTTGTATAGTGCAATATCCGCACGATCCAAAATAGCATCACCACTATCGTTACTATTTAGTAAAGCTAAGCCACCACTAAACGTAAAAGGTGTGGGTAAATCGGATTCGCTTGCAAGAATGTATCTTTTTAACCGTTTGCAGGCCATTTGAGCTGACTCGGAATCAGTATCAGGAAAAATAACTAAAAATTCCTCTCCGCCGTGACGGCTAATAATATCGCATTCGCGAAAAATTAATTGCATGCTGCGGGCGAAGAATTTAATTACCCAGTCCCCCACCGAATGACCTAGATTGTCATTGATCTTTTTGAAGTGATCAAGATCGAGCATTGCAACAGTGAGGGATGTATTGTTTCGGCGACTGCGGGAAATTTCTTCGTCTAAGCGGCGGAGGCTTTCACGACGATTTAATAAACCGGATAACGGGTCTTTTGTAACAAGATCATGTACCGCACGACCTCGCTTTATGCGAGATTGCACTGTCAGCAATAGATCGTCAGGAGAAACAGGTTTTGTTAAAAATGCATCGGCACCCGTCGACATAGCGCGAAGTTGTAAATCTGAGCTAGCTTCCGCTGAAAGGAAAACCAACGGTACGCTAATTAAGTTATCTATTTGACGAATGATGCCCGCTAAATCTTGACCGTTGCAATAAGGCATATAAAGATCTAGCAAGATCAAATCAGGAACAAAATCGGTGAGGGCGGGCATTAATTCATGTTCGGGACTATTGACGGCCAATACTTCAAAATCCGATGCCCTTAGAATGCTAGAGTAATAATCTGATAAAGATTTTTGGTCATCAACAATGAGTACTCGATACTTTTGCTGTAAATGCCGTTCTGTTAAAGAATCGATCGTATGCAATAGTTGGGTATAGTCTAAAGGCTTTGTTATAAAAGCTTGGCCACCTGCTTGTACTGCTTTTAACCGCGCATTAATACTGTTGTCTTCGGATAAAAAAATCAGCGGAATAGATGATCTAATTTCCTCAATATTTCCCAGAAGTTTGATTTGTGTATTATTTAAGTTATCAAGATTGGCAATAATGCAGTTGGTATTATCTTTGAAATAAGGTTTGATCTGCGCGATATTAGGAATGACAGAAATATCAAAGCTAGTGCTGGATAGCTTGTGTTTAATGTCTTTGGCTAATGTAGGATCATCTTCTAAAACGATGATATGCATTAGTTCGCTATCAGTTATTTTTGCTTTAAAAAGTACTTCACGAATATTGGTGTTTTGATCCCCTGCAGGTTGCTGCATCATGCTAATAAGTTGTTGATTAATACCTATGATTCGTTTGGATTCACTGGGACTTGGCTGCTCATGAGTTTTGAAAAATATAGCCATTTCAGCCTGCATTGATCTCGCAACATTGCCGATTGCGAGCTGGCCAAACATTTCTGCGCTGCCGCTAATATCTAATACTTTTGTGAAAAAATGATCAAAACTCTCCCGTTGGGGATTGGATGACCATTGTTGCGAAGCATCTTCAAGCTCTGCTAGTAAGCTAGGAATCTGTTGGCGATACTTTTCTTGAAGCTCTTTATCTTGCACTTATGTGCTCCTAAATAAAACGACGATCCAAGTCGAGATATGTTGATACGGTATAAATGAATGCAATATTTTGAAAGGCTCATACCCTTCTTTAACTTTAGACCAAGACAAAAAATGTGAGGGATTAAAGTAGAAAAAACTATTCGATAATCAAAGTTCTTGAAATAATTAGTAATAAATGATTGAATGATAATTATTCTCATTTGAAGGTAGGCATCTATGTTTAAACTTATATTGCGTTTAAGGAGAAAAGCAAAGCCTCACAATAGACTGCTGCAGGAGTTAAAAGACTGGGAGCGGTTCACGTGTCTAGGCAGTGATTTTTACCACCAAAAGGATTATAAATCGGCAATTTTACAATTTCAGAAAGCACTTGGGCACGCGAGTGCAGGACTCTCTAGCCATGGAGAGCGTACGACGTTTATGCAGTATTATTCGTTGGCTAGCATGAATCTTGCCCAGGCACTAAGCTGTAATAAGCTACAACCAGAATCAGAGAAGGTTTTATCTGATGCGCACTTCAATATGTTGTCGGTGATGGTGGACGATTCTGAGCCTGTAATATTCCGCTATGAAGCGCGAACGCAAGCGGAGCTCTTACTGAAAAGCCTGATCGATTTTCTCGTCGGTATGGGACGCAATAAAGTCGCAGACAGCTTAGTCGAGGAGTTTTCTCGGTTAAAAATAACTCATTGTACTTAAGTTTTATGTGCTTATATTGATCGACTTAGGCTCGGTCAATATAGACTTTACCTACTTTAGAGCAGTATCTATTCCAGTATCAGAAAGTGAATACTGCTGGTGACAAGGGAGTGTTTAAAATGTGAGTGGAATAGGGATCAACGAGTCATTTTTTTCACAAAAACGACGACAAATAAGGCGAGGGTGAAGCTACCAATAAACGCTTCAATAGCCGCTAATAAGCGGGACAGCCCTAGTGGCGTAAGATCACCATAGCCCAGAGTAGTAAAAGTCACGACACTGAAGTAACAGCAGGTAAAGAAATGACGGATATTAACAAGTAATGAATGTTGGCTATCCCACGCTAGCAACTGACCGCCATCGTTAATTCCTAGGATGAAATAGAGTGCTCCAAAAAATAAAATCGCAAGCATTGAGAACATAACAACTCGCATGGGGCGCTCACCATAGCCACAAAACACATCGACAATTTTAGAAAAAAAGCGGTGACCAGATAATAACGGCATTTGGAAGCGGCGCATGACCATTTCACGTTCAAAAAAGTGTCCAGAAATTTCAAATAAGCCCGCTTGTTCTGTTGCTTTTCTTAGGTTTCGATATATTTCTTCTGCTTGTTGCCAATAGTCGAATCGACTGGCCTTAGTTGTTGCTTCTTTAGCTTGTTGTTCTTGAATTATGCGCTTTCCCCATTGTGCATTATCTAATCGGCAGCCATCTAAGCGAGTGCCTAATAAATTACAGCCAGTTAAGTTGGCGCAGTGTAAATTTGAAAACCTTAAATCGGCCTTCATTAAGGAGGAGTTGGACAGGTCGCAACCAAACAAATGGGATTCTCTTAGGTCGGCGCGATAAAAATCACAATCGTGTAAGTGAAAACCTTCTTTGTGCCCCAAATTAACAAGGTTGATACCATTAAGATTAGCTTTGCGAAGTTGTAAACCTTGCATCGGCTTGCCAGAACGAGCAAGAGCCTCTAAATCTGATTTCAGGTTTTCTTTAGTTTTTAATGAATTAGCATGCCAATAACATAGAACCTCATCACTTTCGGGATCAGCAGGGTGTTGGCAAGGGCCGCTTTCTGGATGGGTAAACTCACATACGTTCATACTTTCTAGTGTAGGAGCTATGTTGAGCCTGTGTTGAATATTCAATTATGCAGTCTATATTGTTCTTAAAAATAGCTTAGTTGGATGGAATCGCTATTAAACAGCAATGGCTGAATCAATCAGTATTAGTAAGCCGTGTAAATCGGAGCTAAACTGAGGGCTTAATTATTCTCTACTGCTAGGATGTTATGAGACCGTTCATATTATTATTTTCAACTCTATTTCTAATGCTTTTGACCGCCTGTAGTGATTCCCAAAATCCACTGTTTGATCAAGCAAGTGAGGTTCGTATTGCTTATGAGTCAAAAGAAGAGTTAGCACCGGCACGTTGGGTTTTTACAGTGACGGGGGCGGAGGATATTGTTTCTTATCAGTGGCGCTTCAGTGATGATTCTAGTAATTCGAATGCAGGACAAACCTCGACCGTTGAGCATGTATTTGCTGAACCAGGGCGATATTTAATCAGTTTGATTTATCAAACGTCGGAAGGGTTAGAGAGTAGGACGGATACTGAAGTTTTTATAGGTAGTGGCAGTATTTCTGGAACCATAACAGCAGCCCTTGATAGCTTAGCGGATGTGGATACACGAGACCCTGGTGAGCCTGATGAGGATAATGATAGTTTTCAGAGCGCGCAGGTTATTTCAGCGAGTAGCAGACTCTCTGGTATTGTTGATGTTAACGATCGTGAAGATTTTTATCAGGTACAACTACAACAGTTTCAGCGTCTTAATTTACAAGTGGCTGATCAAAATAATGCCGGAAGTTATGAGCATGTAAGAATGGAGTTGTTTACCGCGGATGATCTGCTGATACCGCTATTTTCTATTGAGACTGAAGCGCTAACGGGACGCCTTCCCTCAGCGATTATCGTGCCTACGAAAGATAGTTATTTCATTAAATTGACCGCTATTGATCCGAGTAGTTTCCCGCAAAGACCTGATCCAGATTTTCATAGTCATGGAATTTATTCACTAATTATTGAAGCGCCAGTTAATAGTTCGGTAAAAGATTATGCTCTGGGAGAAGTTAACATCTTGTTGAAGCCTGGACGCCAGTATCAAGCTCAAGGACTCAGCAGTCGTATGGATCTGGGCCGTATTAAAACTTTAACGATTGATAACGCTCGGGCTTTTTTATCCAGCCAAAATATAGCCATTTCGACCACTGTTATTAATAGCCCATTTGTTAGTCGATTAAATAGTGCGAGTCTCAGCACCGCTGCTAGCGTATTAAAGGCTGAAGAGCAGGCGCATTGGCAGACTTTGCAAACAATAGAAGCGCTAGCGGGTCATCCGGATATTCTTTATGCCGAGCCAAATTGGAAGCGCTATCCTACGGCATTGTCCGTTCTAAATGATCCATTTTATTCTACGCAGTGGCATTACAATACAATTAATGTGGAGCAAGCATGGGAGGCGCTAACGACTCGAGGCAGTAATAATGTGACGGTCGCTGTCATAGATACAGGGGTATTAACTGCACACCCTGATTTATCGGACAATCTTGTTGCTGGCTATGATTTTGTTGATGATGATTCGAATGCAAATGATACCGGCGATAAAAGCATTAACGACCAGCGTAGCAGTTTTCACGGAACGCATGTGGCAGGTACTATTGCAGCATCCGCTGCGAACGCTATAGGCGGTGTTGGGATCGCACCTAATGTGAAAATTATGCCCGTGCGGGTGCTGGGGCTAGATGGAGGTTTTGCTAGTGATATTATGCAAGGCGTCTGTTTTTCTGCACAGCTTTCACAGAGTAATGAATCGCGCTGTGGAAATTCTACTACTGCGGCGTCTGCTGCCGATATTATCAATTTAAGTTTAGGTGGTCCTGGCTTTTCCAATATTGAAAATGAACTTTATAATGCTGTCATTGCGAAGGGCATTATTGTTATTGCCGCAGCGGGTAATGAATCAACTTCGGAATCCTCTTATCCTGCAGCTTATCCCAATGTAATTTCTGTCGCAGCCATTAATCGGAATTTAGAGCAAGCCAGTTATTCCAATTTTGGCCCTACTATTGATATAGCTGCTCCGGGAGGAGACTCAGTGGATAGTGGCATTTTTAGCACATGGGGTAATGATCGGAATGGCCCTGCTATTTTGACTTATGGCTCATTGCAAGGGACGTCAATGGCGGCCCCGCATGTTGCAGGTGTTGCGGCGTTAATGAAATCTGCGAAACCGAGTCTTACTCATACTGAGTTTTTAGGGCATTTAAATGCAGGTAACTTAACCCAGGATCTTGGGGCACAAGGCCGTGATGATATTTTTGGTATGGGCTTAATCGATGCACAGAAAGCCGTATTATTGCTACTTGAAGCTCAGCAAAATTTAACACCGCAAATACTCAGCTCCAATAACAATCTATTTTTCAATGTCAGTCAGCTTACTGTTGATTTTGTATTAACCTCGGCGGGAGTGGAGAATGATGCGGATCTCGGCGATATAGGTGTGCAAATAAACGGCGCGGATAATGGTGCTGGTGGTGGTTGGTTGGCACTGACTAAATTAACAGATGGATTAACAGGTTTAGGCAGTTATCGGGTGAGTGTTGATCGCACGGGTTTAGCAGAAGATTCCTATAGCGCAGAGCTGGTGGTGAGTTCTTCTTTAAGTGAGGTTGCAGATATTGTGATTTCGATTCAGATGCAGGTTGGTAATTCTTCATTGTCAGCCAATGCTGGAGTGCAATACGTTGTTGTTATTGATGAGGACGCAAAACCTAACGCTCAGGGAGAATTTGAAAGTGCGGGTGGAAGTACTGCGCTGATTGCTAATGACGGACAGTATACTTATCAGGTATCTGGCCTGAAAAAAGGAAACTATACAGTCTCTACAGGGTCAGATTTGGATCTTGATTTAGTTATTTGTGATGCGGGAGAGTCTTGTGGTCAATACCCAACATTAGTGCAACCAAAGATAATTACTATCAGTGAAGAGCAGTCTCATATTAACATTGATATGAGCGTTAATTACGTGAGCACCGGCATAGAAAGCTTGGCAGTAGGTAATTCGACTTTATCCCCTAAATTAATCTATCGCTTACAAGAGCAGCCATCGAATTTGAAGTCGCTGCAACAAAATGCTGATTGATCGTATCATTGGGCATAACTTAAAATAATTGGATACAAATGAAAGGCGCTAAAAAAGTGATGAATATTGGTGGAAGTATGATAGTTGCTGGCAGTCAGGTAATAAACATAGGAAAGGGCGTTGTGAAGGTCGTATTGGTGCTAGTGACCCCAATGCTCGTAATAGCCTGTGGTTCACAGCCAGCCCAGAATGTTTATAGCGTACCGAAGGGGGTTCATAGTCAGCAGTGCTATATCACCCAGTCGCAGAGCCAGATTTGGCTAGAGCAGGAAGATGAGTGGTTAGCCTTACCTCAAAAAGCACGGCAGCAGTTCGAGCAGGTTGAAGTGAACTGGTTAGAAGAAAATTTTTTAATCGTTAGTACTGGGCAAAAGTCGAGTGCAGGTTATGGTATAGAATTAAGTAATTGGTTATTAGAGCAAGATCATTGGCAGGTAACGCGTATTGCGCATCTTCCTTCAGCAGGAAGCATGCAAGCTCAGATGATAACGTCTCCATGCCTCTTAGTTAAAATTCCAAAAAGCATTAAATCCTTCACGTTAAAGAATGAGCAAGGCCAAACACTTGGGCGCTGGCCTTATTAAATTTGACTAAAACAGCATCGGTTTTAACCTGCTAAGTACTGTTTAATTTCAGTACTTAGCGGGAAAGATGTATGTTGGTGTTTATTTGCTTTAGTGTCTTTTTGAGCTTGAAGAAGAGCATCTGCGCTATTGAATGTTTGCCAAAAAAGTTGAGGTTTGTCGCTTTTTTCTAGCTGTTCGATAAAAGCAGCGGCGGCCTTGCCGGTATAAGTATTTTCTAATTTAATCCCCCGCTCATTAAAGTGAACAATTGCTTTTTCACTGCTCTCGCTAGCAATACCATAACCCTCACCATAAAAATCGTTGCTAAAAGTACAATCGGGTATTTGGCCTAAATCGCTTATTCCCCACGACTGCATTTGTTTTGCCGCTTGTTTGATGACCTTATTTACTTCACCGGCAGTACAAGCAGGAAAGGGACCTAAATAAGCGGGGGCGACTCGAATACCCACCACCCTGCTCTTAAGTCCACATAATTTAGCCCCGAGTGTTAAGCCCGCAAGTGTTGAGCAGCTGCCAACAGGAACGAAAATATGTTCTGGTTCAGGAAGCTCTTTATTGTCAATTTGCTGTTTTAATTCAAACGCGGCGTTGATATAAGAAAACGTAGCGACAGAATTAGAACAGCCAGCCCATAAAAAATAACTGTCACGCTTCAAACGATAGCGAGAGCAATAAAAACTCAATACTGTTTTCAATAACGAGCCACAGTAAATAAGTTCTGCGCCATAAGTCTGCATTAACGCTAGATTATCTTTTACAGTTTGAGTCAGGGGTTGTTCAAATAAATAGATGGTGCACTTAAGTTGATTGCGATAGCACATCATCGCAGTCGCGACACCCGCATTTGTCCCCGTCGCGCCAAAGGTAATGACATGCTTTTTTTGTTGGCGCTTTATGTCTGCCAAAATGAAATCCAGCTTTCGGATCTTATTGCCACCATAGCTCGGGTGAGTTAAATCGTCTTGCTTAATCCATGCATTATTGGCTAGCGCATCAAGTGCCTTAATAGGCGTCGGCAGGCAAGCAAATTGTTGTGGCTGAAGCTGATCTTCAATAATAGGGTAGCGAGAAAACAGTGGCAGTTGGCTTTCTGAGGTCATAACCGTATTTCTTTAGTCTGTGATGTGTCATTGATTCTTATTTTGTAGGCCATGATACGGCAAGTGGGGCTAAACCTTAATAAAAAATATGCGCTACCTGAAAAGGAACGGACAGTTTAGAATGGGGTCAATATAACCATTGCCTACTAGTAAAGACTAAAAATATGGCCATTATTTTAGGTATTGATCCCGGATCTCGAATTACAGGTTACGGAGTGATCAATACTGTTGGACAACGAATTGAGTACATTGCCAGTGGCTGTATTCGTATTACCGAAAAAGAATTGCCGCAACGATTAGGGCAGGTTTTTGCTGGGGTCACTGAAATTATTGAAACCTATAATCCTGAACAGTTTGCTATTGAGCAGGTCTTTATGGGGAAGAACGCAGATTCAGCGCTGAAACTAGGCCAAGCGCGAGGGGTGGCTATCGTGGCAGCAGTGCAACATGACTTGCCCGTTGCTGAATATGCAGCGCGCAGTGTGAAGCAAGCAGTAACTGGTAAAGGAGGGGCAGATAAAGAGCAAGTGCAGCATATGGTGCAATTGTTATTAAAATTGCCGGGCAAGCCGCAAGAAGATGCTGCTGACGCTTTGGCTATTGCGATTACTCATGCCCATACTTCGGCCAGTTTAGTGGCGAATATCGGTGTGAAGAATTTCAGTCGTGGTCGCATGCGTTAAGCGAAGCTGTTAGTCTAGCGCTTTCAAAATAGTGTGAGAAAAGCAGATAATGATCGGACGTTTAAGTGGTGTGTTGATTGAAAAACAAGCCCCAGATTTACTAATCGATGTAAATGGTGTGGGTTATGAGGTTCAGGCACCCTTATCGAGCTTTTTGGATATTGGTAAACTGGGCAGTAAAATCACCTTATTTACTCACTTGGCTGTTCGCGAAGACGCGCAATTATTGTATGGTTTTAGCGATAAAATGCAGCGCACCATGTTTCGTACATTAATTAAAGTGAGTGGAGTAGGGCCTAAGTTAGCCTTAGGTATTTTATCCAGTATGGATGCTGATACTTTTGCACGCTGCATTCAAAATCATGAAGTGACTTCGCTGACTAAGTTACCAGGCGTCGGTAAAAAGACGGCTGAGCGTTTGATTGTTGAAATGCAAGATCGATTAAAAGAGTGGCAAACGCAAGCACCGTTATGGGCTGCAGTAGATCAAACAGATACCGATAATCGTAATTATTTATTAGCTGACGCTGAAGCCGCTCTGATCTCGTTGGGATACAAGCCTCAAGAGGCGAGTAAAATGTTGAGCAAGATGCCAGCAGAAGTTACTAGTTCAGAAGAAATGATTCGTCGTGCCTTAAAGGGCATGATGTAAAAAGTAGGAACTAATAGGAACAACAGTTTATATGATCGAACGTGATCGTTTTGTAAGCGCGACGCCAAGCAGTGCTGAGTCGGAGGGCAATGGCCTATCCCCTAAGCGTGAAGATAGGCAAGATAGAGCAATTCGACCTGATACGCTGGCGGATTATAGAGGGCAGCCTGCGGTTCGTGAGCAGATGGAAATTTTCATCGGTGCTGCGCGTGCGCGTGAAGAAGCTCTAGATCATACGTTGGTTTTCGGGCCGCCGGGTCTAGGTAAAACGACACTGGCAAATATTATTGCTCATGAAATGGGGGCGAATATTAAAAGTACGTCGGGCCCTGTTTTAGAGAAAGCCGGTGATTTAGCTGCGATGCTGACCAATCTTGAAGAAGGCGATGTCCTTTTTATTGATGAAATTCATCGTCTAAGCCCTGCGATTGAAGAAATTTTGTATCCGGCGATGGAAGATTATCAACTGGATATTATGGTCGGAGAAGGTCCTGCTGCGCGTTCATTAAAATTGGATTTGCCAGCCTTTACTTTAGTAGGCGCGACCACAAGAGCGGGTTTATTAACCTCTCCATTGCGTGATCGCTTCGGTATTGTTCAGCGCTTAGAGTTTTATAATGTTGCCGACTTATCGCATATTGTTTCACGCTCGGCCCGTTTAATGGGACTTGAGTCAGATTCAGAAGGGGCCGATGAAATTGCTCGCCGCTCTCGTGGTACGCCACGCATAGCCAATCGATTATTACGTCGAGTACGAGATTACGCTCAGGTGAAAGGCGATGGCGTGATTACTAAAGAGAGTGCTGATGCTGCGTTGAATATGTTGAAAGTCGATAGTCATGGCTTTGACCATATGGATAGGCGTTTATTATTGGCGCTACTAGAAAAGTTTGATGGTGGACCGGTTGGGGTAGACAGCTTAGCCGCAGCAATTAGTGAAGAGCGCGATACTATTGAAGATGTATTAGAGCCGTATCTCATTCAGCAAGGTTATATGATGAGAACGCCTCGAGGTCGAACTGCAACTAAGATGGCTTATCGCCACTTTGGCTTGCCAGACCCTTCGGAAGATGAATAAGAATTCATGAGCTTGATAGCCTTTTAATGGTTATCAGGAATTATCTAAATATTAGCAAACGAAACGTAAAAAGTAAGGAAGAATAATGGAGCAAGAATCCGTAGAGCAATCGATGTCGATTATTTCGTTAATCGCTAACGCCAGCTTCGTTGTACAGTTGGTCATGCTTATTTTAGTTATGGCCTCTATCGCCTCATGGGTGATTATTGTTCAACGCTCGCGCCTACTTTCTGCGACGAAGAAACAGCTGGATGTGTTTGAAGAACGTTTTTGGTCTGGTATCGATTTAAACCAGTTGTATAAAGAATGCCAGCATAATCCAGAACCGATGGGTGTTGAAAATGTATTCACCAGTGGTTTAAAAGAGTTTGGCAAAATTCGCCAGCAAGCGCCGGATGAGCCCGATACAATTATGGAAGGCACTCAACGTGCTATGCGCATTACGATTAGTCGGGAAACTGAAGTGCTGGAGCATCACCTGTCGTTCTTAGCGACGGTCGGTTCAACCAGTCCTTATATTGGATTATTGGGTACCGTTTGGGGGATTATGCACTCCTTCCAGGGCTTAGCTGTCATGAAACAAGCAACGATAGCATCTGTCGCACCGGGTATATCGGAGGCACTCGTGGCCACAGCAATGGGATTATTGGCGGCCATTCCAGCGGTAATTTTTTATAACCGCTTCACTACGAAATCAGAGCAACTAATAACCGGAATGCAAACCTTTGGTGAAGAATTTTCTTCGATTCTATATCGCCAGACACATCGAGCAAAACAATCAAAAAAGGGTGGTGAATAATGCCTGGGGTATCACCGTTAGCACCTCCAGGGGGCAAAAAACGTAAGCCGATGGCTGAGATTAATGTCGTCCCCTACATTGATGTGATGCTAGTGCTGCTTATTATTTTTATGGTGACGGCACCTATGTTGAATCAAGGCGTTGATGTTGACTTGCCGAATGTAGATGCGAGTCCGGTAACGGTCGAGCAGGATGAAAATCAATTGATTGTCTCTATCTCTGCAAAAGGATTGTATTACCTTGAGCGTGGTAGTGACGACCCTAAAGCGATGGCGCTGGTGGATATTCAGCGATATGTAAGCACGCTACTAAAATCCCAACCTAAAACGGATGTATTGGTGCGCGGAGATGAAGCGGTTCCTTATGGCATCGTTGTTGCGCTAATGGGGAGTTTGCAAACGGCAGGTGCAAAATCTGTTGGTTTAATCACTGAAGCTCCTGATCCACAAGCAGGCCTATAAGTATGTTGGGTAATACTTGGCCGAAAAAATTATTCGATCCTCAAAGCTATGGTCTTGCCATTGCGTTGGCGGTTATCTTACATGTTGGGGTCATTGCATTATTTGCGATCGAGTGGCCCAAAGAACAGCTGCGAGTGGCGGAGCCGACGCCGAAAAACATCCAAGCTAAAGTCATTCAAACTGAGAGCAAACAATCTAAACAACGAAAATTGGCTGCTGAGAAGCGCCGTAAAAATGAAAACTGGAAAAAACATCTCGCTAAGAAAAAAGCAGCACGAGAAAAGGTGGCTAAAAACAAGGCAGCTAAGAATAAAGCCGCTAAAGATAAAGCGAGAAAATTAGCGGATAAGAAAAAGGCAAAAGCTCTTAAGGATAAGGCGCTTAAGAAAGCAGAGGGCCTGAAGAAAGCAGAGGATTTGAAAAAAGCTGAATCGATTAAAGAACAAGAGCGGCTGAAGCAGGAAAAGCTCGAAGAGCAGCAAGCCTTTGATGAAGAGCAGGAGCAGTTGTTGATGGAAGCGCTTGCCGTTGAAGAGCAGCAGCGCTCCATTGAGAAAGCGATGGCAGACGAACAGATGGCGAAAGAAAATGAATCATTGATCAATGATATTGCTGCGCAGATTGAAGCGAAAATTTCAGAAGCTTGGCGTTATCCTCCTAGTGCAAGGCCAGATATGAGGACTGTTGTTCGTATTAACTTGGTTCCAACAGGAGAAGTGGTTAGTGTTTCAATAGTGAAAAGTAGTGGTAATGAAGCGGTAGATAGGTCAGTTATTGCTGCTGTAAAGCGAGCGCAGCCTTTGCCAGTAACAAAAAATGCTCGGTTATTTGAGCAAGAATTTAGATATGTCACTATGGGATTCAGTCCTAAGGATGCAGTGTGGTAATGAAATTAATCATTCAAATTTTATTTTTGAGTATACTGGCATTGCAGGCTAGAGCCGAATTAGTGATTGAGATCACTAAAGGCAAGCAAAGTGCTATTCCTATGGCAATTGTCCCATTTAAGTGGAAAGGGCTTAAAGCCTTACCAGAAAATGTGGCTCAGATTGTTGCCAATGATTTAGGTCGAAGTGGTTATTTTAATAGCTTACCTAAATCAGAAATGCTGAGTTTGCCAAATACCGAGGAAGAAGTTTTTTATCGGGACTGGGAGCTGTTAAAGCAAGATTACCTTGTTGTAGGTGAAATTAAGCAAGACTCGCGTGGTGGCTACATCATCAATTTTAAATTAATTGATGTGAATACCCGTACTGCCTTAATGAACCAAAAATTAACTGGGGGTGCTGCGTCATTACGAGACATTGCTCACTTTATGAGTGATCGAATTTTTGCTGCATTAACAGGGCTGCCCGGAGCCTTCTCAACAAAATTGGTTTATGTGACCACCAATCGAGAGCGTACTAAGTTCAATTTGAGTTATGCCGATGCTGATGGTGCCCGAGAGCAGAATATATTCTCTTCTAAGCAGCCGATTATCTCGCCTTCGTGGTCCTATGATGGAAAAAAAATTGCGTATGCTAGCTTTGAAAATGGACGCAGTGAGATCTTCATCCAAGAAATTGCTACGGGAAAACGTGAGAAAATTGCGTCTTTTAAAGGCTCAAATAGCGCGCCAGCTTTTTCACCCGATGGCAAAAAAATGGCTATGGTGCTTTCCAAGAATGGAAATCCTGATGTATATGTAATGGATCTTGCCACACGTCAACTTAATCGAATTACAAAGCATTATGGTATTGATACGGAACCTCAGTGGATGCCTGGTGGTCAAAGTTTAATATTTACTTCTAGTCGAGTGGGTAAGCCGCAGATTTATCAGGTTTCAATTGCGGATAAAAAGCCGAAGCGAATCACCTTTGAGGGCGATTATAATGCTCGTGCCCGAATTACCCCTGATGGTCGAAAAATGGTGATGGTGCATCGTAATAATGGACGTTTTCATATTGCCACACAAAATATGGAAACTGGGGTGTTACAAATTTTAACCACAGAAACCCAGTTGGACGAATCTCCTAGTGTTGCGCCGAATGGAAGTATGGTAGTTTATGCCGCAAGTGTCGGTGATCGCAGCATTTTAGCCGCGGTATCATTAGATGGAGAGGTTAAATTCCGTTTACCATCTAAATATGGTGATGTTCGGGAACCTGCTTGGTCTCCTTTGTTGAAATAATCAACAGGACCTGAGCACTGAAATTACAAAATTTTAAATTTAATTAATAATGGGAAGTAAGTTATGCAAAAGAGTGCATTCGTTAAAACATTGGGATTGACCTTTGGTGCTGTATTGATGACAGCCTGCGCAAGTAACAGTGATATTGCGGAAGGCGATGAGTTAAAACCTCTTAATGCTGCTCAAGAAACTGCGCAAGAAACTGGTGCAGATGTTGAAACGCAAGCTGTTGAAGCGCAAGCGGTTGCTGGCGAGCAAATTGATGCTGCTGCTAACGAATCTCAAGCCGCTTTGATGGATGTGAGTGTTTTCTACTTTGATTTTGATAACACAACGATCAAAGCTGATAGCAAAAACGCTTTGATTGCTCATTCTCAGTATTTAGCCGCTAATTCTTCAGCGCGCGTAATACTTGAAGGTCATGCAGATGAGCGCGGTACTGTTGAATACAATTTAGCGTTGGCTGAACGTCGTGCATTGTCTGTTAGTCGTTTCCTAAAAGCTAATGGTGCAGCGTCTTCTCAAATCGAAACAGTAAGTTTTGGTGAAGAGCGTCCAGCGTTGATGGGCCACAATGATGATTCATGGTCTCAGAATCGTCGTGTTGAGATCAAATACCAGAGCCGTTAATTTCTGATGAAATATACAGTCTTACCTTTAGCGCTGCTGATATCTATATCCAGCGCTGCGGAAGATGGCTGGGTAGCAGTAGGCCAAGGGCCTACTGCACAACCTGCTGTTCAGACCGCCCCTACTGTCGCAAGACAATCTAATCTCCCTTTACCGGCTAATCCATCGTTACAAGTTGAATTGTTATCTATGGTAGAAGTAATGCAGCAAGAAATAGCTGAATTACGTGGCACAGTTGAAGAGCAAACTCATACCATTGAAATATTGCAAAAACAGCAGCAGCAGCGCTATCTTGATCTCGATCGACGCATAGCTGAGCTTATGAGTAAGCCCATTGCAGCAACTTCTTTGAGTACGAGTGGTGTAGTAGATGTATTACCCGCTGATGATCTGTATGCCAGCGCAATGTCTTTTATTAAAAAGAAAGACTTTACTAAAGCACTAGAGCAGCTTGATGTCTTTGCTAAAACCTACCCAGAGCATGCCTTAGCTGCCAATGCGTTTTATTGGTCGGGCGAGGTTCAGCTAGCGGAAGGGAATTTTAACTTAGCCATTAAACAGTTTAAAACAGTGGTTGATAATCATCCTAAGCATAACAAAGCCGCCGACTCTCATTATAAGCTAGCAGTATCTTATGATAGAAGTGGCGATGGGGTTAAAGCTAAAGAAATTCTACAGCAAGTGACTAAGCAGTATCCGGGCATTTCGGATTCAGTAGTGCGCCTCGCAGAACGTTATTTAGGTAGGATTGAAGCCGCGGAACAATAGCGACATCTTGCTTGTCGGTTGAGTGCTTTTTACCAGTACTTGTCTTTTATAGATTATTTTGTAAAAAGTCTTGTGTAAGAGAAATAAGTCGGTATTATGTGCCTCCTTGCTTAAGGGCCGTTAGCTCAGTTGGTAGAGCAGTTGGCTTTTAACCAATTGGCCGTGCGTTCAAGTCGCACACGGCCCACCATTTAAGCAGGGTGAATATTTTAAGATATTCTTTCGTAAGTTACTGAAAACATTGACATTAGTTTTTGAATAGGTATAATTCGAAAAATAGAGTTTAGGCAGTTAGTTTAACTGTCACCAGATTCGAAAAGAATTTGGGCCGTTAGCTCAGTTGGTAGAGCAGTTGGCTTTTAACCAATTGGCCGTGCGTTCAAGTCGCACACGGCCCACCACTATATA
>Ga0105359_10000891_pt1 | contig 25155 bp, 23 predicted proteins | sample GOMGulsemesocosm_6_FD_83659 | JGI IMG/M metagenome (GOLD analysis project Ga0105359, IMG submission 83659) | Methane-oxidizing microbial communities from mesocosms in the Gulf of Mexico - GOM8C Gulf of Mexico | ecosystem: Environmental > Aquatic > Marine > Cold seeps | place: Gulf of Mexico...
ACAAATTCATCAAGACTTACTTTTTGCAATACTTTTATACCTTATTCTTTTAGTATTTATTTTAGGAATACTATACTTCTCTTTGGTAAAAATTTTGGCTCCTTTAAAAACACTTGAAGAAGGAATGATTTCATTTTTTAAATATTTAAATGGGGAAGAAAAGAATATTCACAGACTAAATATAATTAGTAAAGATGAATTTGGTTCTATGGGGGCAATACTTGATAAGGAAATGGAAGTAATTGCAACAAGCTTAGATAAAGACAGAGCGTTAATTGAAGATGTGAAAAATGTAGTAGAACACATTAACAGTGGAAAGCTTGATAAACAAGTTCTTTCTTCAACATCAAATCAAGCATTAAATGATTTAAAAGATATTTTAAATAAAATGATTGTAACAATCAATCAAAATGTAAACAGTGATATAAACCCTATATTAGAGCGTCTAGAAGAGTATTCTTCATTAAATTTTGTAAATCAAATTGATACACCTGATGGAAATATTTCTATAGGATTAAACAGTTTATGTGAAATTATTAACAATATGTTAAGAGAAAATAAACACAATGGAATAGAATTAAAAAACAGTTCAAAAATGCTTTTAGACAATGTTGATATTTTAAATAAAGCATCAAATGAAACAGCCGTATCTTTAGAAGAAACAGCAGCTGCACTTGAAGAAATAACAAGTACAGTAAGCAGTAATACCCTTAGAATCAAAACAATGTCTGGGTATTCAAATGACTTATCGGAATCAATAAAAGATGGACAAGATCTTGCTAATTCTACTGTTATTTCTATGAATGAAATTAATGAGCAAACACAAGCAATTGCAGATGCAATTACAATAATCGATCAAATTGCTTTCCAAACCAATATTCTTTCTCTAAATGCAGCCGTAGAAGCAGCAACAGCTGGGGAAGCAGGAAAAGGTTTTGCAGTAGTTGCTCAAGAAGTAAGAAATCTTGCAAGCAGATCAGCTGAAGCAGCAAAAGAAATTAAGACTTTGGTTGAAAACGCAACCAATAAAACAAATGCAGGAAAAATAATAGCCGATAAAATGATTCTTGGATATAACGTCTTAAATGAGAATATTTCAAAATCCACTGAAATTATTAAAGACATTGAAATCTCTTCAAGTGAAGAGAAAACAAGTATAGAACAAATTAATAATGTGGTTAACCGCTTAGATCAACAAACACAAAACAATGCTTCAGTAGCCTCAAAAACACACGAGATAGCAGAACATACCTCTGAAATTGCAAAACAAATTTTAAGCGCAGTAAATCAAAAGAAGTTTAGAGATAATTAAATATTTTCTTATTAAATAAGTTAAAAGATTTCACTTTTAACTTATTTTAAATTATTAATAAGCTCATCTTTGCTAAACTGTCAATCTTATTTGCATCTGTGGCGGAACGGTAGACGCGCGGGCTTGAGGGGCTCGTTCTTAACGGAGTGGAAGTTCAAATCTTCTCAGGTGCACCAAGACTATACTTCTAAATACAAAATTTCACTTTTATTTTAAATCTAAGTATATTTACCATTCTTGTATTGAAAATACTAAGCAAATATTAAAAATTTCATTAAATAATACTTATTATTCTTGTTTAGAAGTACAAATAATACTCTCTTAAAAGCAAAAAAACAGCAATATTTACTTTGCATTTTATGATTTCATGGCAATTTTTGCATTCGTGAAACTAAGCGCGTAAATCTTCTTTCCTAATCTCTTTTTTTCAATACGTGTAAAACAGATAAGGAAGAACTGCTTCTAAAATTATTTTTACAATTTACCCTTATTTGTTAAGAAAAAGCCCCTTGGTGGAAGTTGCTTATGAATAGGCGTATCCAAATTTACAATTAATTACTATGCCTTTAATCTCACATTTAATTAGAAGTTTTTAAGATAAAAAGAGAAAGTATATGTTAGTATTTTTATAAGGATGGCAGATGAAAAAAATTATTCTAATCGTATATTTCCTTCTTTTTCCCATATTGATTTTGGCTAGTGAAAAGTTACGTGTGGGTTTATTTCATATTGTTCCTTATGCTTATATAGAAGAAGGGAAACTTACCGGTATAAGCTATGATATCGTTCAAAGCCTAGAAAAAGAATTGAATATAAAACTCGAAGTTCAATTACTTCCTTACACGAGAATGTTACGCAATCTTGAATTGGGAAAAATTGATTTTAGTATTTTCTTTTTGTCTGATTACAGTGAAGGTTTTAGCGAAAAACTTCTTGCAATGTATCATTTAGAAACAATTGTTCTTGGAAAAAAAGGCTTGAAGATCTTTAATAATGAAGATTTGTTAAACTTACAAATTGCAACACCCAGAGGGGTTAAGTATAATGCTTATGTCTCAAAGAATAAGCAGCTTAATATTATTCCAGTACAAGACTATAAAAATGCAATATTAATGTTACAGTATCATAATATCGATGCCATAATTGGCCCTAAGAAAATCATTACCTACCAGCTAAAACTTCTTGGTTTAAGCCTAGAAGATTTTTCAAAACCCTATGTACTTATAAAAAATACCGCATGGATTCAGTTTTCTAATAAATCTAAGAAAATGAAATACAAAGATTCTTTGAAAAGTGCAGGAAAAAAGCTTTTGGAGACGAATAGAATTGATGAAATCATAAATAAGTATTATAAATAGAGTAACATTTTAATAAATTATTAGAAGTTAAAAATACCACAAATAAAAACAATCTTGATAAAGACAAGAGCATTAAATGATTCTAGAATACATAACCTTCATAATATTTCAAACACTTATATTATGAGAAGTCCCCTTGTTTAGAAGGACAAACAATACTTCCATAAGAGCAAAAAACACAGCAATCTTTTTTTTGTGCTTTTATAATCTTGTGACAATTTGTACATTCATAAAAATAAGCACAGGAATCTTCTTTCATAATCTCTTTTTTTTCATACTTACAAAAGGGGCAAGTAAGAATGGATTCTAAAATAATTTTCATAAATAATCCTTTTTATAACAAAAGTATTTTTATTTGTTTAAGAAAAGAAGGTTTTATAAAATAGTATAAAATTAAGCTTTCTCTTTTATTGTTAATTAATCCTGCCTCTGTTAATTTTTTTAAATCTTTTGCAATTAGAGCTGTTTTTATATTTAAAATATCGCTTAACAAAGTAAGCGATAGTTTTTTATGTTTTAACAGTAAAAAAATTATTTGTAATCTTCCTTCTTCACCTAGAAGTGCAAAAAGAAAAGAAAGACTATGCAATGCATGCTTTTTTTGTTTCAAAGTATTTTTTGCATTTTGAATTCTTTTTTCATCTTCTTTTATTGCTTTAGAAGAATTGTTATTTGACATAAGTATCCTTAATAAATAAAAAGCATATTAAATACTTTAATACAGCAGGGCTTAAAATTCTCTTCTTCTAAAATGTACTTTGAATAATAAAGTGTTTTTTATCTACAAGCTATAATCTTTCATATTGTAATATTTTTTAAACAGTTTTTATCTTTTTGTTACTATACCCTATGAATAAATCAAGCCAAAAATTAGAACAAATATCAAGGCAATGTGATAGCCATATAAGTTTTTATAAATACAATTCACAAAATACAATAAACGATAAATATAAAAAAGGGCGTGTAGATGCAAGTCTTTGGTTAAACGAAATGATTTATTTTTTTTTAAACAAAGAAAAAAACTTTTTACATGACTTTGATGAAGAAATAAAACGGCAAAAAACAAAAGTAAACAAGGTCAAAAATCCCAATTACAAACAGGGCTTAATTGACGAATTAAGTATAATACAGGAGTTGATACATGATAGAGATTTTAACTAGTAGTATTTTTATATTTATTGTAATATTTTATATGATAAACAAAAAAAAAGATAAAACCAAACTGCCCTTTGCATTTAGAAAAGAAATATCAAAAACCTAATTTCTTACTTTTTTATATGTTATTATAATAAAAAGGAGTAATTATGAACTTAAGACCTTTTCATTTAGCAATTCAAGTAAGAGATATAAAAGAAGCGAAAGCTTTTTATGGAGATAAACTTGGTTTTGAACAAGGAAGAAGTGCTGAAGTATGGGTTGATTATAATATGTTTGGACACCAATTAGTAGTGCATCTTAACCCTGCTTTAGGCAAAAATGGAAAAGTATCAAGCATTTGTAATGGAGTAGATGGTAAAGGTGTTCCTGTTCCTCACTTTGGAGTTATTATGGACTTTGATGAATGGAAAACTTTTTCAAAAAAGATGAAAGAAAAAATAGATGCATTTATAATAGAGCCCTATATTCGTTTTGAAGGTTTAGCAGGTGAGCAAGGTACTATGTTTTTTTGTGATCCAAGTGGGAATGCCTTAGAATTTAAAGGCTTTAGAGACATAGAAAAAGAATTATTTGCTACTTAAGAGTTAAAAAAAGGCTCTTTTAACTGGGGCCTTTTAAATATCTTTATATAACTCTTTAGCTGTTTTAATAATATCAATGCCATATTTATCTCGTAATATATTCAAATGTGAGTTGAGTTTTTTGATTTTTAAATCACTTTCATATTCGAAAATATTAAAAGTATCCATTCTCTGCTCAATAAAATTACTCACGGTTACATTAAGTTGTACTACATAATGTGTAGGGTGATTGTCTTGTTCCTCAAACATCTTTAATACTGTTTCTTTTAAAAGTGACTCTGAAAACATTCTATTGTTTGTAGAGGTAGCTTTTGCACTCAAATTAAATTCATATTTTATTTTTAAATAAAAAGTTTGGGGATTTACATTTTTTTTGTAAACCAAAAACGCTAAGTATCTGCATAAAATTACCACTCTTCTTTTAAGTTCATCACGCTTTAAAATTGGATCAAAAGTACGTCCAATTCCTATTGATTTAGAAGGCCCTCTTTTCTCCAAAGAAAAATCATCAATACCTAGAATTCTATTATAAAGTTGAATACCTGGTTTTTTCCAAGAATAAAACAACTCTTTTCGCTCTCGTACCTGTCCTAATTTAGAAATACCGTAAGCTTTTAGTTTTTCTTGATATGCTTTTCCTATGCCAGTAAAATGAGCAATTGGCATATCTTTAATAAAACTAAAAGAGTCTTCTTCTTTTACAAGTTTAATTCCTATTGGTTTTGCATAATTTGTTGCTACTTTGGATAAATATTTAGATTTAGCAAGTCCTATTGAAATAGGTAAATTAAACAAACGCAAAATCTCATTTTGTATGTATTTCGCAAAGTCATACACATCTTTATCATCAATAAAACCAGATAAATTTACAAAAAACTCATCAATTGAAAACTGCTCAACTTCTGGCGTTGCTTGTTCTAAAAAAGAAAGAAGCTTATAGGAGAGTTCATGATACAAAGGATAATCAGGACTTATCATATGAAGGTGGGGACACAAAGACAAGGCTTCATTTACACTCATTGCTGTTTTAACACCACATGCTCTTGCTTCATAAGAAGAAGTAGTAATAATTCCTCGTATTCGTCCATCTTCATCTACAAAATATTTTTTTGGATTTTCTTCTTGTTTACTTAAAATCGAAGAAACAAAAGCACCAGAGTTTTCAGAGACATATCTTTTTTCCTTACTTTTATTAAAAATATTTAAATTACTTCGTCCACCAACTGCTACTGGAATATTGAGTAAACTTTTATCAATACTTCTGTGGGCAGATACAAAAAAACAGTCTAAATCCAAGTGCATAATCATAAAAACATTATAACTTATTTAAAAAAAATTAAAGATAATATTACATTTTGTTATAATTTGATATTATTAAAAATCAATAAAAGGATAGAGTATAGTGAAGTGTAGAAATTGCAAACGTGAAGTAGTAAAAAAAATAAAACGTTGCCCTTATTGTGGCATTATGAATCCAACAGTTAGTTTAAAAGATATTTTTTTAGGCATTGCTTTTGTTTTATTTGTTGCTGGAATTTATACATACTTTCAATAAAACTAGCCCCTCTTTAATAAAGAAGCGCGGATAAAAAAACCCATAAGTAACCCTATGGCTAATCCTATAAAGTGAGCATACCAAGCAATAGGTAAACCTATTAATAAAGGCGCTACTGAAATAATCAAAACCCAAGTAATAATTCCTGATCGCTGACTTTTATCCACAAGAGCAACAAATCCCATAAGAACAGAAATTGCTCCTGATGCACCTACTAGATTATGATTAAAACCAATGCTGTACATGAAATAAAAACTTCCAAGAGATGTTAATAAACCGCCTATAAAGTACAAGGCTAAAAAAATACCTTTTCCAAAATATTTCTCAATCATATTTCCAAATTGATATAAAACAAACATATTCATACCTAAATGTCCAATACCCCCATGAGCAAACATAGTGGAAAGTATTTGATAATAATAACCTTCTCTTAAAAAAAGAATGTTAAGACCCATTCTTACAGTTCCGTATTCTATATTGGTTTGAACTAAGTACATAAGTACGGTAAGGCCTATTATTATGTTTGTTAATGTAAATGTTTTAATGTTTTGTAGCATTTTTTTTAAAGCCTTTAGGAAGGAAATAGCATCTTAATTTTCACTATTATAAGATAGTAAATCTGTATTCATAATAAAAAACGTACATTAGACTTCGTGTTGTGACAATAATCAATGAAGTTTTGTATTAAAACAATTATTTTTATGCTAATTAAAAAAACTGAAGTAAGATTATTATTTCAAAAATACAGAATAAGTAAAAAACTTATTCCATATTTTTATTTTACCATTGCACTATAAAGTCAGTGATTCTTCCTGTTTTCCAGATATGTTTTGCACTTTTAGAAGATAAACAATTTGTTTTTCGTTTTCCACTGTACCCACATACAGCATTAGACCAACTAGGAGAACCTGTTGTGTTGTAGCCATATTTTCCATTCATTTTTGCAACAGTTGGAGCAATTTTAATATAACCCTTTCCTCCACTATTGTTTTGTATTTTTAACCAAATCACAGTAGAGTAAGGAAGTTTACAGTTTTTTCTCCCTTTCCACTTAAATTTACCATTAACCGTAGCTTCACCCATTAAACTGTCAACTTTCCAGATAACTTTCATAGAGTCGACCTTACATTTACCAACTTTAAAATCATATTTGCTCATGCTTCCTTTTCCAGGACCTGCTGCAAATAATGATGCAGATAAAATCATGATTAATGCCAAACTTTTAAGCATACCTACTTTCATACATCCTCCTTTTATATAAAGGTAAAGTTTATTATTAAAAAATAAATAACAACTTAAGAATAACAATTAGATTTTCTAGGTGCAATTAAATAGTGATTTATTGATTATATATTTCAAATGAAATTTATTAATAATTATTATGTATTAAGGTAGTGTTTTAGTAACATTGTATTTAAAAGCTTTAATGGTACAAGAAATAGCTTCTTGTATTGTTTCATTAGTATAGGATAATAAATCAATACTAATAATAAAAGATTCTTTTCCATTAATTCTAAAAGAGCTTAATAATCGAGCAAGTGTTTTAGTGTTTTTTTCTTCATTTTCAATAAATTCGTATTTGATTTTTACATACTGTTTATGCGTATTGGTACTTAAGACATTTAGTTCTTGCATAAAGTATTGGTTACTTTTTGAGACTTTTATTTTACTTTTTATAAAAGATGTAGTATCAAGAGCTTCTAGAATTCCACCATCTAAGATATATCTGCCTTTCAATATTAAAGCATTTTGCATATTTAGAAGTTTTTGATTAATGATTTTATCACTGCTGTTATTAAGCAGCTGACAGGCTAAAGAAGAATTTAATCTTGGTTTTTCTTTTACAATATATTTAACATATAAAGTTAAAACAATGGTAACCAAAATAATAGTAGCAAGAGAAAACCAATTGTTAATAATTTGGCTTTGCCTTGCACCTCTTCTCATTTAAAAACCTATACCAGTGTTAATTTTAAGACATCATCCATAGTATCAACAGGAATAATATTCATAGCATCTTTTACTTCTTCTGGAATATCTTCTAAATCTCGATCGTAATTTTTACGTGGGATTAAGGCTGTTTTCATTTTTGCTTTATATGCAGCAATTAATTTTTCTTTTAATCCCCCAATAGGAAGAACTTTCCCACTTAAAGTAAGCTCGCCCGTCATTGCTAAGTCTGAGAGTACTTTTTTTCCTGATAAAATAGATGCAATGGCTACAGCCATAATAGCACCAGCACTTGGACCGTCTTTAGGAGTTGCACCTTCTGGAATATGCAAGTGAATATCATAACGTTTATAAATCTCAGATGAATCTAATTTTATCTTGTCTTCTTTTTCTTTAAGATTTAAAGGAATATTTTCTTGATCAATTTTAATTTTATTGTTATCAATTAAAACTTTTACTACTGAAAAAGAAATACGCGAAGATTCTTTCATTACATCGCCTAAATTTCCAGTAACACTTAACATTCCTTTTCCCTTAATTTTAATGGCTTCAATTTTTAATACATCGCCGCCAACAGCAGTCCATGCTAGACCATTTGCAATACCAACTTGATTTTGTTTATCTGCTGGATCGATTTCAAAAATAGGATTGTCTAAGAATTCTTTAATATTTTTACTTGTAATAGATACTTTTTTTAAGTCTTCATTCATTACAATTTGTTTTACTGCTTTTCTAAATAGTTTAGAGAAAACACGTCTTAAGTTTCTTACCCCTGCTTCTCTTGTATATTTTTCAATAATAACTTCCAGCGTAGGTTTACTTAAATTTACTTCTGATTTTTTAAGTCCATGTTTTTCTAGCTCTTGGGGAACTAAATAATCTTTTGCAATATGATATTTTTCATTTGGGGTATAAGAAGACAATTCAATAAATTCCATTCTATCTCTTAAAGCAGGAGGAATTCTTCTTGCATCATTTGCAGTTGCTACAAAAATAGCCTGAGATAAATCAATAGGGAAGTTTAAATACTGATCTCTAAATTCATGATTTTGCTCAGGATCTAAGATTTCCAACATAACAGCACTTGGATCACCTCTGTTATTAGCACCAATTTTATCAATTTCATCCAATACAATTACAGGATTCATTTGTTTGGCATCAATTAAAGAAGTAACAAGTCTACCAGGCATTGCACCAACGTAGGTTCTTCTATGTCCTCTTAATTCATTCACATCTTCCATTCCACCTAAAGCAATTCTTGCAAGGGGTCTTTTTAATGCTTTTGCAATAGAATTAGCTAAAGATGTTTTACCAACACCAGGAGGTCCTACAAAACATAAAACAGTACCTTTTGTCATTAAATTATTAATATTTCTTTTTTCTAATAATTCTTTAACTGCAAAATATTCAGAAATTCGCTCTTTTGCTTTACTTAATGAATAATGGTCTTTATTTAATTGTTCTTCAACATTTAATACAGAAATTTTTTCATTGGCAAATTTTCCAAAAGGCAATTCTAGTACTTGTTCAATATAGGTTTGTAATAATGAAGCATCTGGCGAATCTTGATGCATTCTTGAGAGTTTATCAATTTGTTTTTTGGTTTCTTTATACCCATCTTTTGGCATATGTGCTTTGATTTTTTTAAGTTTTTTTCGATAGTCTTTTATTTCTTCGTCTTTTTTATTATCCGTTCCCAATTCCTGGTTGATGGCTTTAATTTGTTCTTTTAAGAAATAATCTTTATGTGTTTTTTCTATTTTTGAGTTTACTTTTTGCGTAATCTCTTTTTGAATACGTAAATTCTCGCACTCTTTTTTAATAGTTTCAATTAAATCAATTAATCTGATTTCTAAGTTAACTTCTGCAAATAATATATATGCTTCATCTTTTTTAACCCGTAATACAGATGAAATTAAATCTGCAATTCTACTTGCATCATTGTTTTCATCAATGGTTTTAATTAAATCAGCAGGAAATTTTGAGTTAAGTCTAGAAAGTTTTTTTACTTGATCTCTTAATAAATCAATTAAAGAATTGATTTTATCTTCATTAGAAACAATATTTTCAAGTATTTCTACTTGTGCAAAAGTACTGTTTTCTTCATTAAAAGAAGATATTTTTCCTTTAACCAAACCTTGAAATAATACTTTTATTTTTCCATCTGGAAGAGAGACTTTTCTCATGATATTACCAATAACACCCACATCATAAAAATTGTCTTTTTTTCTTTCGCCTTCGAAACCAGCTTTAGAAACACTTACGATAACCAGTTTATTCTCTTCAATTGCATGCTCAACTGCTTTAATATTAGTAGCATCACTTAAAAAAAGTGGTGCAATCATAAAAGGATATAAGAAAACATCGTCTTCTATAATTAATGGCAGTTCTTGTGGAAATTCATCATAATTTTCTAATTCCATATTCTTCCTTATTGAAATATTCGTTTATACCATGGAGTATGTACTTTTTCTACTTCTTTTAAATTAACAGCGCTGTTTTCAACTCTTTTTTTATAAATAGCAGCTGCTTGTGGTTTATCAATTCTCGTATACAAAGCAGCAATTTCATCATCAAAAATAGCTTTTGCATATCCCAGTCTTGTATTCATTGTATGTACAAGTGGAAGGTATTTTGATTTTGGGAATTTTCCTATAAACTCTTGAATTTCATCAAGGATTTCACTTACTAATTTTTGGTTTCTAAATTCTGAGTTAAATGCTAAGAATTTAGATTTAATCTTAAAATATCTTACATAATCAACATTTTTGCTTTGTGCAAAACGTTTTAAATATTCATCTAAATAATAATTTGCTAATTCATACTCTTCATCTTCTACATGTGCATTTGCTAAGATTACCAAAGATGTGGGTATTAATGGCGAATTTCTGTGTTCGGAATTTAATGAAGTATAGGTATCATCAGCAGCATCCAAATCCCCTTGATTAATAGATGCAATCATTTCATTGTACCAGTAACTTGCACTTTGATTATAAACCGTAATTTTTTTAGAAGAACACGCTTGAAAGAAAACGGCTAAAGATAGAATAAAAAGTAGTGATTTGAAATACATAGATAGTTTTTTTGTACTTTGCATATTATTGCCCCTTTAGTTAAAGCCGTTATTTTATCTAATATTTGCTTAGGAAAGATTTGCTATACTTAAATTACAGTAAAAAGAATGAAATAAAAAGGCTCTTTATGAAACTAACATTAATTGGAAATGGTAATATGGCACAAGCACTGCTTCGTGGATTGGTTAAAGACTATGAAATTGAAGTAATCTCAAGAGATGAAAAAAAGCTCTCACAAATTAAACAAGAATACCCTGAAATATCTGTAAAAAGACTCAATGAAAACAATGAAAACATTGAAGGTAAAAATATATTATTTTGTGTTAAACCATATGCGCTGGAATCAGTATCCCTACGTTTAAGCGGAAAAGCGAATACAATTTATTCTGTGCTTGCTGGAACTAAAATTGATACCCTTAAAAAACACCTAAGTGCAAATCATTATATAAGAACAATGCCAAATATAGCTGCTTCTTATAATGCTTCAATGACCTCTATTACAGGAGATAAAGAAGTTAAAAATGATGCCATTGAAATTTTCTCAAAAATCGGTGATACCTTATGGGTTAATACTGAAAATGAACTCGATATTGCAACTGCCATTGCAGGAAGTGGACCTGCTTATTTAGCTATTATTGCAGAAGCACTAGCAGATGGTGGAGTAAAAGCAGGACTAGAAAGGTCTCATTGTATGAAACTGGTTGCGGGATTATTTACAAGTGCTGCTTATTTATTAAAACACAATCATCCAGCTCTTATAAAAGACCAAGTAACATCGCCAGGGGGAACAACAGCTGCTGGACTTGCAGCTTTAGAAGAAAATAAAGTTAGAGATGCCATGATAAAAGCAGTTGAAGCTGCTTACCAAAAAGCGTATGAGCTTGGTCAAAAATAGTTTTTCTCTTGTAGAGACTATACTTAGCATTATTATTTTATCATTAGTAGTAAGTGGTTTTTTTAACATACTTACTATTAAGGAAACAAAGACTAACAAAACAGCTATTTTTAGTCAAAAAACACCTGTAGAAATTCATATAATTAAAGACAAAATCAAAGAAACAATTCTAGTAAATAAACAAGAAGAAAAAAACAATTCTTACACCCTAGTTAAGTATACTCTGCCATGAAAAAATCTTTTACACTCTTAGAAATGATTTTTGTTTTATTACTTACATCTGTAATTATGAGCTCTACTGTATTGTTTATTAAGAATATGAAAGAAAATAATACAGATGTTTTACAAAATAGAATACTTGATATTGATTTAGAAGCCACTTTTGTTTTTATTCAAAATAATATAAAAAAAATAAATGCCTTAAACTATAAAAAGAAAAACTTATATTTTGAAAATAAACTTTTGTTAGAAAATGTAAGTAGCTTTTCAATTGAGCAAAATAACAAAATCTATATTCTTAATATTTGTGTAAAAAACATTTGTAAAAAAGATTCTTTAAATGAATAAAAAATCATATATTCTTTTATTAAGTATTTTTTTATTAGCTGTTTTTGCCTACGTAGCTTTAGATATTTTAAAAAACATCAATCTATCAGAAGAAAACAAAAGCAAAACCTATATATATAAACAAGCAAAATTACATTTAATCTTTTTAGAAGAATATATACAAAAACACAAAATCAAAGAAAGCCTTAGGATAGAAAATGAGCTCTTTGAAATCTACGCTTTAAAAAAAGACACAAAAATAGATTTATTCATAAAATCAAAACACAAAGGTTTTTTTATCTCTTTACATAAAGAATTATTACAACAATAAGTCTATTATCTTAAGTGCTAAGTGAAGTGCTTTACTTCTATGTGACAGTGTTTTTTTCACCGCATAAGGTAATTGGGCTAATGTTTTATCATAATTTCTTGGAATAAACATAGGATCATAACCAAAACCACCCTCACCTCTGGCTTCTGTAATTATTTTTCCATGCATCCACGAATGAACCGTATACACTTCATTTTTATAAACAATGGCAATACAAGCGGTGTAATAAGCAGCTGTATTGTTAAGGTCTTTTTCTTTTAGATTTTTTATTAATTTATTGTTATTTGAACTGTCCGTACCTTCTTTGGAATATCGTGCAGAATAAATTCCAGGCTCACCATTAAGAGCAGGTACAGATATTCCAGAATCATCTGATATTACTATGCAGCTGTCATCATTTAATTTTTCATATACTTCTTTTGCTTTTTTAATGGCATTTTCTTGAAAAGTCAAACCATCTTCTATTATTTCAAAATCACCCAAAATTTCACCAAAAGGAATAATGCTAACCTTGGGTAAAAGTTTTTTAAATTCTTCAATTTTGCCTTTGTTATTACTTGCTAGTATAATTCTCATTTTATGCCTTTTATTTAGTGGGTACATTTAATACTTTTGTAAAATATCATTTCTTACTTTTAAACTTTTAATTGTTATTAAAATAAATTAGTATATAATCCACAACATTTTAACTAAAATTGGGATTAACTATGTTTAAATTAATATTACCACTTTCTCTTATTATTGCTTTGCGATTTTTAGGATTATTTCTTGTTTTACCTATTCTGTCTGTTTACGCTATTACTTTAGAAGGTGCAACCACAACTCTAGTTGGTTTGGCCATTGGAGGATATGCTCTAACTCAAATGATATTCCAAATACCTTTTGGACTCTTAAGTGATAAAGTAGGAAGAAAAGGAACCATTATTGCAGGCCTTTTACTTTTCATTATTGGTTCATTAGTCTGTGCTACTGCTTCTGATATTTACACTTTATTATTTGGACGTTTTTTACAAGGTGCAGGTGCAATTGCGGCTGTTGTAATTGCAATGATAAGTGATTTGGTAAAAGAAGAACAACGACCAAAAGCAATGGCCGTAATGGGATCATTTATTGGTATGTCTTTTGCTATTTCTATGTTAGCAGGTCCTACTATTGGAGCTTATGCTGGAGTTTCTACTTTATTTTATGCAACCGCAGTAATGGCCTGTATCTCGATTTACATTTTAGTAAAAAAAGTACCTAACCCTCCAAAAATTACGCATTCATATAATGGAAAATCTAAATTTAAAGAAGTGTTTTTAAATTCAAATCTAGTAAAAATGAATATTACAAACTTTTTACAAAAAGGTTTAATGACTTTTGCTTTTATGATTATACCAATGGTATTAATCAAAACTTTTTCATGGGACTTAAAAGATTTGTGGCAAGTATATTTACCTGCTATGATTTTAGGAATACTTGCAATGGCACCTGCTGCTATTATTGCTGAGAAAAAAGGAAAGTTTAAAGAAATCCTAATTGTAGGAGTTGTTTTATTCGCCCTTTCTTATTTAATCATAGGGACGGCTCAAACGGCTACTATGTTTGGAGTAGGAGTAGTTGTATTTTTTATTGGTTTTAACATGCACGAGCCAATTATGCAATCCTTAGCTACTAAATTTGCAAAAGTACATCAAAGAGGTTTTACCTTAGCTATTTTTAATTCTTTTGGATATTTTGGAACTTTCCTAGGTGGTATTTTAGGTGGAGTATTTTATGAAAGTGTTTCATTAAACGACATTGTAATGGTAATAGCTGTTATTTGTGTTTTATGGGCTGTTTTAATTTTCACTATTCCAAATCCTTTAAAGAAAAAGAATTTATATATTTCTTTAGAAGAAATCAATAAAGAAAAACTAGAAGACCTTCATCAGCTTTCTGCAATTGATGAATGGTATATTAATAATACAGAAAATATAGCTATTGTTAAATACGATCAAGACAAGCTTTCAGAAGAAGCACTTAAGAAAGTATTAAAATAATTTCTTTTATACTAAACTCTTTGTTAATATCAAAGGTTAGTATATGAAACAATCACAACAAGATAAATAAGAGATATGAAAAAGCTCTTATCTATCCTCTCTTTAAGCACTATTTGTATCAGCATTATTGCTGCTACTTCTAATGTTAATATCTCCTCTAAAAAAATGGCACAATTCTCTAAAAAATATGGTCCACAAGCAACAAAAAGAGTTGAAATATGGAACAGAATTATGCAAGAATCTCAAGATAAAAAAGTACTTCATAAATTAAAAAATGTTAATGACTTTTTTAATAAAATAAAATACAAACGAGATTTAAAACATTGGGGAAAGAATGATTATTGGGCAGCTCCATTTGAATTCATGGGTACAGGAGCAGGAGATTGTGAAGATTATGCTATTGCTAAATATTATTCTTTGATAAAATTGGGAATTCCTGAGCATAAACTTAGAATTACCTATGTTAAATTTTTAAGAAAACGCACAAAATATGAAGAAGCACACATGGTACTTACTTATTATCATAAAAAAAATTCAACCCCAATTGTACTTGATAATATAAATAAAAAATTACAACTTGCGAGTAAAAGAAACGATTTAAAACCAATTTATTCATTTAATGCAAATGGACTATGGCAGGCCAAAAACAAAGGTAAGTCTAGTATTAAAATTGGTACAAATAATTTAAAATCTTGGCAAGATTTAATGACCAGAATTTAAAGGAAAAATAATGTCTTTATCCAAACAACTGTATATAATCATATCATTTATATTTTTAATGATATTTACGGGAAATTTTATTATATCTGTCAATAATACTAAAGAGTATTTACAATTAGAATCAACTACAAAAGCACAAGATACGGCTACATCTTTAGGTTTGACCTTAAAACCCTATATGAAAGATAAAAAAGACCCTGAAATTGTATCTATTATTAAAGCCATCGCAAACAGGGGTTTTTATAAAGAGTTACGCTTGGAAGATACCAGTTTTACTTTTACTCAAGAAGAACTTTTAATTCAAAGTAAAACAATTCAACTTGATAAAGCGTGGAAAGTATCTAAGGTATTTACAGATTCTACTTATGGAAAAATTGAAAGAATTCAAGAAGATGACAATTTATTAGAAGAATTGGCTTCTTTAGAAAATGAAGAGTTTATACTAAACGATGAAAAAAACATTCAAGTGTATAATTTTACTCCAAGCAATGCCTATTTAAAAGGTGGAGATATTCCAATTAATTTTAGCCTAGAATTTGAAGGTGAAAAAAAAGAACTTAAAAGCATTATTACTATGAATAAAGTATTAGCCCAAGTATCTAGAAATGTGAAGTTTGATTATATTCCTCAGTGGTTTATTGATTCTTTTACCCTTGAAATGAAAGAACAAAAAAGTGAAATTTCAGATGGTTGGAATACAGCAGCTATTATTTATGTCTCTGCAAATCCTGGTGATGCCTATGCTAAATTATATGAACAAGCAAAAACAGCTGTTATTTATGCTCTTGTTGCTTTTATTATTTCAATGTCATTCTTAGTTTTCTTTTTACAATTTATTTTAAAACCTCTAAAAAACATAGAAAAACTGGCTAAAAACATTTCAGCTGGTGAATTTTCAAAAATCTCTAAACTTCCTTTTACCACTGAAATTAAAAATGTTGCCATTGCTATGAATGAAATGTCTGGAAAAATTGAAGGTATTATCAAAAAACTTAATAAAAATCTTGAGAATATGACAAAAAAAATATCTTTAGATGATTTAACTGCTTTGCCATTATTACAAACCTTTGAAACCGATATGAAAAAAATGTTTATTACAAAAACGGATGGCTATGTATTAAGCGTAAAAATAGATGACCTAAGCTCATTTGCAAAAAACAATTCATCTTCAGATGTAGATAAATTTATCAAAAAATTTGCAAGAATTTTAAATGAAGCTAAGAATCATTTTTCTTTTGAGATTTCTACTTACAGATTTTTTGGTTCTGAGTTTGCAATGATTGTTAAAAACAAAAATTCACAAAATATAAAAGAACTCACTGCTTATTTAAAAAATGAATTTGAAGCTTTTGGGAAAGAAGTAGATAAAAGTAATATTGCTTATATAGGAGCTACTCCTTTTAATCAAATAGGAACTACGCCTGAAATGTTAATTGCGGCTAATGAATCGTGTGAAGCAGCAAAACAATTGGGACCTAATGAAGCAATCATAAGAGATGAGAATGATTTAGCCCGTGATATGCTTTCATGGAAAGATTTAATTTTTGATATTATTGAAAACTCAAAATTTGAAGTAGGATACATAGGTGATGCTAAAGTATTAAATGGTACAAATACAGATACCCTCGTTATGCAAGAAGCGTTTACAAATGCAAAAGATAAAAATAATATGCAAATACCTATTGGAACCTTTGTTTCTATCGCTGAAAAGTATAATAAAATTATTGATTTTGATAAAGCTGTTGTAAATCAAGTTATAAATCACATAAAATACAGTAAAATTACCCACGATATATCAATTAACTTATCTCTTGATTCTATAAGTAATACTTTATTTATTGATTGGATTACAAGAACTCTAGAACAAAATACAAGTATTTCTTCTCAGCTTATATTTTCAATTACTGCTTATGGGGTTGCTAAAGATATTGATTTATTTAAACAATTTTCTCATAAAATCAATACGGCTGGGGGTAAAATTATTGTGAAACGTTTTGAGTCAAAATTTATTCCACTTGACCGCATCAAAGATTTAAAAATTAATTACATACGATTAGCAAGAGATTATACTTCAGGAATCAATAAAGATGCAGGAAAACTTGCATTTGTTGAATCTATGCAAGAACTCTCCCATTTACTTAATATCAAAGTATACGCAGAAAACGTTAAAGATGATGATGATTTAGTTCTTATTAAAAAAATCAACCTCTATGCAGCAAGTAGGTAAATAAAGGTTTTAGTCATAGCTTTTGCTATGCTTGAGCCCACTTGTATTAAGAACTCATTAATACTATTTTCTTATAATTACATAATTACTTTTATCTAGGATTACAATGTTCGAAAAAACCATTCGCTTTTTTATTAACAATTCACGAATGAATTATTCTTTATTTTTTTTAGTTTTTGCCCTTGGTATTTACTCTTATATAAAAACACCCAAAGAAATCTTTCCTAATTTTGAATTAGATGTTATTACTGTAAATGGGTCATATTCTGGTGCATCTGTTGATATTTTAAATAAACTTGCGGTTAATGATCTTGAAAAAGACATTAAAAATATTGAAGGTATTAAAAATATCACCTCAGTAATTTCACCCTCAAGATTTACTTTAATTGTTGAACTAAGTCCTGGAACAAACAAATACAACAGTGCCAATAAAATGAAAGATGTTGTTAGTAATTTAAAAAGCTCCCTACCTGCTGATATGGATGAGCCCAGTGTAAATATTATAGAAATTAAAAGAGATATAATAGAATTAAGTATTACCTCTTCAAAATTAAATGTACTTGAAATTAAAGAAATAGCAAAAGAAGCAAAAAGTAAAATTTTGGAGCTTAAACACATAGCAGAAGTATCTATGTATGGTGACTCTGATAGATATTATGAATTATTAATCAATGAAAAAAAACTCCTTGCCCTTGATATTAATAAAGATGTTTTATATCAAGCAATTGCAGGCCTTTCGTATATATTTCCTTTGGGTAAAATTGAAGGAGAAAAACACTATTTTTTATCTACGTATAATGGAGCAAAAAATAAAAAAGAACTTGAAAACTCTCTTTTAAAACTGGGAAATAAATATATTTATTTAAAAGACATAGCCCAAGTAAATAAGCGTTATGAAGACACATCTACTTTATTTTCAATTAATGGGAACAATGCTTTAAATCTAAAAATAAAAATGAGTAATACTGGAAACTCAATTGTTCTTGCCAAAGAAATCAAAGAAACAGTAGCGCAACTTCAAAAAGAAAATACGGATATTACTTATATTTTAAGAGATGATAATTCAACAAGAATCGTTGATAGGCTAAATATTGTTATTTCTAATATTATTCTAGGAATTATTCTAATAACTGTTTTAGTTGTTTTTTTAATTAATACCAGAATGGCCATTATTATTGCCATTGGAATTCCTACTTCTTTTGTAATGGGCGCTATCTATTTTTATTTTTTCGGCTATACCATTAATATGATTTCTTTAATTGGTGTTATGATAGCTATTGGAATAGTTGTTGATGATGCTATTGTTGTAAGTGAAAATATACAACAACACATAGAAAATGGTATGGAACCTAAAGAGGCTGCAGTAATTGGTGCAAAAGAGATGGCTAAACCAGTAACCATTGCATCACTAACTACCTTATTTTCTTTTATTCCCATGCTTTTATTAAGTGGAACTATGGGGGAGCTTTTAAAATTAATTCCCATTGCTTTTTCCTCATTAATTTTTGCTTCTTTAATTGAATCTTTTATCTTTTTACCAATTCATGCAGCCCATACCTTAAAAAAAGGTGCAAAAGTTCTATCATGGAAAAGAGCAAATGAAATATATTCTAAGCTAATTCATTTTTTTATGACGTGGAAAAAGCCCTTTTTGGCTCTTTTTATTATTTTCATTCCTTTATTAATATATACATTAATTGATAATTCTAAGTTTCATATGTTTCCCAGATTTGATAGCAGTAAAATAAATATTACACTTAAAGCAGATGTAAATACTACCTTGGAACAATCTTATAAAATAGTTCAAAATATTGAAAAAGATTTATTAAAAGAAAAAAAGAATTTTTTTATTAAAGAGGTTTCTTCTGTTGCAGGATATAGGCGTGACAATGGAGGAAATTCGGAACGTTATCCTTATGTTATGTATATTACTATTGAGTTAGAAAAATTAAAAGCAATGAATTTTGTGGATAAATATATCACGCCTTATTTAAGTTTTTATTACAATAAAGAAAATAGAATCAGAGATGAGAAGTCTTTTGTTGTTGCTAGAAAAGTAAAATCATGGTTAAAAGAACAAAAGTACAAGAATCAATATAATTTAAGTGATATATCTGTAAAAGAGCGTAAGGTAGGTCCTGTAAAAACAGATTTAGAAATTGCTTTTAATTCAAGTAATTATTATAAGAGTGTTGCGCATATTGATAAAATTACAAACTATATAAAAAAACTTGAGGGAATAAAAAATGTAGCATCATCCGCTAACTTTGGAATAGAAGAGATTAAATTAAAAGTAAATGCTTATGGAGAAAGTCTTGGCCTTAATGAATATACTTTAGGTACAAAAATATCCAATATCTATTTATCAAAGAAAAAGACGGTTTTATTTGATGAAGAAGGTATGCTTGATTTAAAAATACAATCCTTGAATAAAAATGAAAAAGATGGTTTAGAAAATCTCATTATTGAAATTGAGAATTCTAAATACGTAAGGCTTAGTGAAGTAACAAGTTTTGTAAAAATAAAATCCTTTGAAAGCTTATTAAAAGAAGATGGAATCGTTAATTTCTTTTTATATGCGAATGTAAACAGTGAAATAATAACAGCCAGTGAATTAATAGAAAAAATCACTCCCCTTCTTAATGAAGCAAAAAAAGATGGAATCAAGCTTAGTTTTAAAGGAGAAGAAGAAAAAAAAGAAGAACTAAAAAATGATATGCTTCTTGCAAGTGCCCTTGCTTTGGTTTTAATATTTTTATCTATGTTGTATTTATTTAATTCTTTTAAAAATACCTTTATTCTAATGTCAGTAATACCTTTTTCAATTTTGGGCGTGTTAATTGGACATAATGTTCTTTCTTTAAACCTTAGTTTACCTTCAATCATTGGAGGCCTTGGGCTTGCTGGTGTAGTTATTAATGATGGAATTATAATGATGACGTTTTTAATTAAAGCTAAAAATATTGAAGAGGTTTTTTATTATTCTGCCAAACGCTTTAGACCTATAGTATTAACAACGATTACTACAATAATAGGTCTTTGTACCTTAATGTTCGTTCCAACTGGCCAAGCATCTATTTTTCAACCCATGGCTATTGCTTTAGGTTTTGGACTTGCTTGGGGGACAGTACTTAATTTGGTGTATTTACCTGTTATGTATACTTTTGTAAATAAACTTAAATAGTATTTTTATAAGAAAATAAAAATACTTTTTAAAGCATCAAAGCCAACATCACTAACATCTACATCTAATATTTTTAAAGAGTTATTTGATTTGTCTATCATTTGAGTTAATATAACTTCAAAAGAAAAATTAGAAGAAGATAAAAAACTTTCTTTTTTGTTTTTTATATATTCCAAGTTTTCTAAAGCAATTAATTTAATATTTTTATTCTTTTTTAGTTTTTTTGCCAATTCAATTTGCCAATTATTTTGCCAGGTTAAAAACATATAAGAACCATCTAATTTTTTGGCCGATTTAATTTTCCACTTAATCACTTGTAAATTATGATGCAGTTTTTTTAACTTGTCAATATTATAAAAATAAGAGGTAAGTTTATGCCCTTTATTAATTTCATAGGATTGATAAATCAAATAATAAATTCCCAGAATCAAATAATCATTTCTGTTTTTGATATTTTCTTTTGAAAATGCCAAGTTTAAATATATCTTGTAATCTCTAATCTTTTGATTCTTAAATTTGAGTGAAATATTATTTGATAGATTTTTAATCAAAGAAGTCATTTCTTGATTTTTTTTATGATTATAAGAATTAGGATTTCTAATATTAAGTTTCTCTTGTAATGTTAAAAGCAGTTTTATTGAACTTACATAATTGCTTTTCATAATAGTAGCCGATTGGGTTTGAAAAAAAGTACTGTAGTCTTTTTGTGTTGTGCTACAAGCCGTAAATACAAATAAAATTAAAACAGTGAATACTAATCTCATTAAAATCCTATTGTATTTATCTTGAACAAAACAGCAATGCTGTTTTATTTTACATTATTGCCTTAAGTTCATTATTGATTTTCTCTAATTTATTTTGTGCTTCTTCAAGCGCTTTTCTATTAGCAGTAATAACCTCTGCAGGAGCATTTGCAACAAAACGTTCATTGCTTAACATTCCATTTAGTTTATCGAATTCTTTTTGTGTTTTTTCTTTTTGTTTGCTTAATTTATTAATAATAGGTGTCATATCAATTTCTGATGTTGGCAAATATACTTCTAAATTATTAGATACATCGGTAATTGAATTTTCAATTTTGGCATCAACAAATTCTATCTCTTCAACTTTTGCAAGTTTTTCAATAAAAGGTTTAGCTACTTCTTTATCAATACTAACATCAATTTTAATATAGGCTTTTGAAATTTTACTGTTACCCATATCAATAATTACTTTTGCACGCCGTACAGATGTAATTGCTTCTTCAATATAAGCAAACATCTTTTCAACTTCTAAATCTCTTTTAAGCACTTTTGGGTACGATTTAATCATAATCGACTCAGAGTCTTCTAATGTAGTAAGTGAGAGTTTTTGATATAAGTACTCTGCAATAAATGGCATAAAAGGAGAAGTTAATTTAAGTGTTTCTTTAAAAATAGCTCCCAATTCAAATAATGAGTCTTTTGACGCTTTTGAATACTCAATTCCCCAATCACAAAATTCATTCCAAACAAATTTATATAAAGCAGCCGCTGCTTCATTAAATTTATAGGTATCTAATGCAAGTCTAACATCTTGTGTAGCAATTGAGAGTTTAGATAACATGTATTTACCAAGAGCTGTTTTAATTTCTATGTCTTCTAAATTGGCAAATTTAATAGGAATATTAGTATTGTTTGCTTCATTTTGATTCTCTAAATTCATAATAAAAAAGTTAGCTGCATTGTAAAACTTATTTGTAAAGTTTCGGTATAAATCTAGGTGTTTTTTCCCAAGTTTAATATCTCTACCTTGAACGGCTAAATAAGCCAATGAGAACCGTACAATATCTGCTGAAAACTCTTCAACCATATCTAAAGGATTAATTACATTTCCTTTTGATTTTGACATTTTTGCACCGTTTTCATCTCTTACTAAGGCATGCATATATATATCTTTAAAAGGAAGTTCTTTCTTAAAGTGATCCCCCATCATCATCATTCGTGCAACCCAAAAGAACATAATATCAAAACCAGTAATTAATAAAGAGTTTGGATAAAAATCTTTTTCATCATTTTCATTGTATAAATCGTTTAATTTATCATTATTTCCCCAACCCAAAGGTGACATAGCCCATAAAGCTGATGAAAACCACGTATCAAGAACATCTGGATCTTGTGTATAGTTTTTTGAATTACATTTAGGACACGCTTCTGGCTCATCAGCTTTATCAGCCCATTGATGATTACATTTACTTTCATTACACGTGAAAACTGGAATTCTATGTCCCCACCATAATTGTCTAGAAATACACCAAGGTCTTAATTCATCCATCCATGCAGTATAAGAATTAATCCAATGAGGAGGATGAAATAAACTTGTACCTTCTTTAGCTCGCTCACGCGTTTGCTCTTTTGTTTTATCAATTGAACTTTGAGCCATTTCATTGCTTAAAAACCATTGTTGAGAAATAAAAGGCTCTACAATATTTTTACATCTGTAACAATGCCCTACTTGGTGAACATGGTCTTCTATTTCTGTAATATAACCTTCTTCTTGAAGTTTTTTAACAATAGCATCTCTTGCTTCTAATCTCTCTAAGCCTTGAAATTCTCCACAATATTCATTTAAAATACCTTTTTCATCAAATACTTTAATAAATTCTAAATCGTGTCTTTTCCCTACTTCATAATCGTTTTGATCGTGAGCGGGTGTTACTTTAACAATACCCGTTCCCACTTCCATATCAACATGAGCATCTGTAATAATTTTTATGCTTCTGTTAGTTAAAGGTAAATAAACCTCTTTTCCTACAAGGGCACTGTATCTTGTATCATCAGGGTGAACCATTATAGCAGTATCCCCAAAATAGGTTTCAGGTCTGGTTGTTTTTACTTCAATTTGTCCTGCATCATCTTTAAGTTTATATACCATAGTATAAAACTTTCCTTGAACTTCTTCATGTTCAACTTCGATATCACTTAAAGCGCCATCGTGTGTACACCAATTTACCATATAATTATTTTGCGAAATATGCCCATCATTGAATAAAGATACAAAAGCTTCTTTAACCGCTTCTTTTAATCCTTCATCCATAGTAAATCGTTCACGTTTCCATGCAGGAGTAACACCTAGTTTTCTCATTTGATGAACTATATTTCCACCACTAACTTCTTTTTGTTTCCAGGCATGTTCTAAAAACTTTTCACGTCCAACTTCTTCTTTTGAAGTACCAGCTGCTAATAGTTGTTTTTCAACAATATTTTGTGTAGCAATTCCCGCATGATCCGTTCCAGGCTGCCATAAGGTTTTATAGCCATCCATTCGCTTATAACGCGTAATTATATCTTGTAATGTGAACGTTAAAGCATGTCCAATATGTAATGAACCAGTGACATTAGGAGGAGGCATCATAAGAGAAAAGTTTTTATCTTTTTCTTGTATGTTTTTATTACCATCTATTTCGAAATAACCTCGTTTTTCCCAAAGTGCATAATAGTCATCTTCTATCTTTGCTGGTTCGTATTTATCGCTCATTTAAAATCCTATATAATCATTATTATCGCGATTATAACCAAAAATTGTTTACGTTAATATTTTATTAAAAAATTATACACTTTGTATCTGTCATTTATTGCAATTATTTCAAACTTTTCTGATATACTAAAATAAAATTATTTTAAAGATAAATCATGCCTTTAAGCTCACAAAAGAAGAACTTTATATTTATTACTTTTGCAATTATTTCTAGTATTGTTATTAGCATATTTTCATATTTTTACTTTTCTTCTGTACTTCAAAGCATGGAGTCACGCATAAATACACATAATAATAGTCATTTTATAAATGATATTAATCGAAAAATTCTTAACAATGAACATATAGCCAATGATTATGCAAGAGATAATAATTTGTATAGTTTGATGCTTAATAAAAATACGAGCTATTTTGACCTACATTATGAAAAGGGCGCATTTTCTCTAAAAAATTTAAACTTGAGTTTTATTTTAATTTATAATTCAAAAAACGAGGCGCTTTATTCTCACAAAAATTCTAACTATCCAAAGATTGATATTACTCTTTTAAAAGAAGATATAAAAAACATTTTTCAAAAGAAAAATATCACTTCTTCTCTTATTAAAATCAACAATGCCTATCATATAGTTACAAGAGAAGATATCAGAAGCTCTAATCAAAATAGCAATGGGTATTTATACCTCGCAAAAGAAATTACAAGCATTGAATTAAAAGAATATAATGCCAAAATCTTTACAAATGCAAGTAT
>Ga0105359_10000894_pt1 | contig 25064 bp, 20 predicted proteins | sample GOMGulsemesocosm_6_FD_83659 | JGI IMG/M metagenome (GOLD analysis project Ga0105359, IMG submission 83659) | Methane-oxidizing microbial communities from mesocosms in the Gulf of Mexico - GOM8C Gulf of Mexico | ecosystem: Environmental > Aquatic > Marine > Cold seeps | place: Gulf of Mexico...
CATACAAATTCGGCGTGTCTCAAAGCGTGCCTTCGATGATCATTGTCTTTACCCAGGCGGAGGAAGAAGGGGCCGCTGAGCCGGGGAAAGCCCGTCTTAAAACACCCTCGGATTAAACACTGGGATACTCATACTGACTGTGAAACATTTGGATAGATTGCGGATGCCCTTGAGCTGCAAGCTATCATCAGGCTTGGGTATCGCAGATGCAAAACTTATTAGCTGCAAGCATGCTGGTTGCTATTTTAGAGACGTGAACAGCGGAGCATCCAATCTTATAACTTAAGAGCTATCAGCAACACCGATGAATAAAGTTAGTCGCCAGCCCAATAATCTATTCCACTTCCCTGCATTTAGTCCAATCAGTATTTGCTTGCAAAATCATATATCTATTCGTCTTGCGAATATCTTTAACTCATGAAGCCGTTCGGGCTGAAAATTGTACTTTTATGGTCTACAGTTCTACTTAGTAGCATTTATTTATCTTGGTACGCTTTAGCACTTTTTCCTAATCTCTCCAGCCGTGAGAAAGTCTTAGTTTTTGTTCCGCAATTACAGTCTGGAAAAGTGGTTATGTTAAAGGTTAAAGGCGAGCTACTTATAATGCTAAAACCTAGCCGACAACAGGCAACTTCGATAAAAAGGCTCACTGAGCATGTCTGGGAAACGGATGTAAATACGTTTAACAGCGATCTTAATGCTTATGTTTTTTGGGCCACTAGCAATCCAAGGCACTGTCCGTTACAGCACAAACCTAAACAGGAATCTTTGCTCAAGCACTGGAGTAAAAATGGCAAATGGCTGGGAGGGTTCTGGGATCCTCAATGTGAGACGAGTTATGACTATTCAGGCAGATCAATCAAAACGTATAACTATACTTTTAATGGCTATACCGTTAAACAACTAAACTTAAAACAACCGGCAGTGATGCAACCAAGTGGCGATCAGTATTTGATTTCACTGCCTTGAATCGAAGATAACAACCAATAGCGAAACATTGCTGAATAACTGCAAAATAATGAAAGACAGAGACGGATGTTAGCATTGAAACTTATGGATGAAGTACCAAAGAGCAAAAAATCCAGATCAATAGCTTTGGTTATTTTGCTGTTGATTTTCATTTTCGGCATGCTAATGTTTTTTGCTGGATACTATGTGTTGGGGTTTCCAACGGCCTTGTTAACTATCGGCTCTGCCTGTATCTATTTTATTCATGTAGTCGCTGAAGAAGACTTCCAGGAAATGCAGCGCGTTAAACAAGAAATTCAGCAGCAAAAAAATGATCTCGATGCTGACGGACAAACCGATGAGTACTGGCATAAATAATTCAAAGATATCAGAACTTTACATTTTTTATTTAAAGCGTTTCCTGAACTCAGACGGGGTTAAACCCATAATCCGCACAAATATTTTTCTGCAAGCTCCCGGGTCTTCAAAACCTACCTGATTAGCCACCCAATCAAAGGGATGCCGGGTCGTCTCCAATAAATCGCAGGCTCTTTGAATGCGCAGCCTATGGATGTACTGCACAGGCTTCAACGTTGTCGCCTGGACGAACCGCCTGAGGAAAGTACGATCAGTAAGGCAGCTGTGCCGGGCGAGTTCAGATACTGATATTTTATGCTCTAGACAGGTCGGCAAATGCTGCTGGATATTAAGAATGGCCTGATCACCGTGGTTAAAAATAGGGTTGAATTGTTGATAAAAACGCTGTTCACGCAACCCGGTATCGACCACTAAAATCTTTCCCAGTTGACGCATAACACTAGGCTGTGAAAATTGTGCGACAATCTCTAGCGCTAAGTCTAGCCACGACAGCATGCCTCCGGCGGTAATCAGGTCACCGCTGCTAATGACAATTTTGTCGATCGACAATTGTACTAGAGGGTACTTTTGCCTAAATATAGCTTCCAGGCCCCAATGTGTGGTGGCAGATTTCCCCTTTAACAAACCACTGGCGGCTAATATAAATGTGCCCGCACAAGCCGCACCCAGAACCGCACCAGCACTGTGTTGCAGTCGTAGCCAATCCAGTAAATGTGTAGAGGGGGCAAGGTAATAGTCGCCATCATTACTGGGGGGGAGTAACAGCAGATCAAAGTTTTTCGCCACTGGGAAGTCAGCGTTAACAGCATCAATTATCTGCGGATTAAAACGGTAACTAAGATGTTGCTCAGCCGCTACTTGGTTGGCCATGGTGAAAATTTCAAACAGACCATGAAGCGCAGATTTTAGGCTCTGCGGGTAGTCGAGTATCGCTATATTAATTGACATGTAAGTTTACCCTTAGTCAGTTTTGAACCCAATAATGTCATTAATGACACTAAAAGTCTAAGAAGGTAGCCGCCATAATAGTGACTCAATCAAATCGACTAAGTGGATAGAAGATGAAACACAAAGCACTATTAGTAATAGACATGCAGAATGATTATTTTTTCGGCGGGAGCTTCCCTCTGTGGAATACCCAGCAGACACTGAGTAATGTCCAAGTGGCTATTAGCAAGGCAATTGAGCAGAATATAGCGGTGATTCATATACAACATGTCGCTGACGAAACAATGGGTATTGCCCCTTTTTTTAATGCCGGGACTGAGGGTGTCAACATCCATCAGGATGTAATGGCCGTAGCTTGCGATGCGCCTATAGTGGTTAAAACTTTCGCAGACGCCTTTGAGAACACCAACTTGCAGCAACTCCTGGAGTCACTGGGTAGTCAAGAGTTATTAATATGCGGCATGATGACGCAAAACTGTGTGACCCATACCGCCATTTCCAAGGCTGCAGAAAACTACCAAGTGTCTATTCTTACTGATTGCTGTACAACCACAGATGAGATGATTCACAACATTGCATTGCACGCTCTCTCGCCCAGAGTGCCTTTAGTCACTTCTGAACAGGCACTGGGCTAATTCAGAAACTCCAGGGCATTCGATCTCTAAGCCCTGGAGGCCACTTCTGTAAACCAGCTTTTAGCAGTGATTAAAGCAGAGCTTTGCATTCACCACAATAAATAACAATGTTAGCTCAAAGCGAATATCTATACTCAAAACTTCCAACTTCCAACTTCCAACTCAAACCTTTACGCTCAAAATAACCTGTAATTTCTAAATAAAACAATGCTAGTATCGAAGTCGCGTGATAACAGCGGAGCGCTATCGGCAAGGTTGAATAGCCTCTGTCCATTTACCGAAAAAGCTAATTTTTAAAAAGGAGCATTAAAATGCCGCAGTTCGTGATTGTTTATTTAGGCGGGGAAAAGCCCGCAAGTGCAGAGGAAGGCCAGCAGCATATGGCCAAATACATGCAGTGGTTAGGCGCATTGGGAGATGCTGCTGTCAGCCCTGCCAATCCACTGAAAAATACTCAGACTGTCAGCGCGGATGGATCAGTCAGGGAAGGTGGCAGTTGTGCTATGTCAGGTTACACCGTGATACAGGCCCAGACTATGGATGCGGCATTGGCGATTGCCAAAGAGTGCCCGTTTCTGGATGTCGGCGGATCATTAGAAGTTTCGCAACTGATGCAAATGCCTGGAGGCAAATAGTCTGCTGATAATAACGGGCAGCAGCTTGTCACTCGTGTTGCTCAATTTATGCAATCCATCAATGTCCGTCTGTGAAGTTTTTTTCAATAAAGACAAGGAAATACAACATGATATTAGACACTCCTAAGGCAGAGTTGGGCTGGCAGGCCGCTCCCTTTCGTTTAAGTAACCCCAGTGGTGAGTCCTTTAGTTTACAGCAACTACAAGGTGAAAAAGGCTTGTTGATTGCTTTCATTTGCAATCATTGCCCCTATGTGAAGGCGGTCATCGATAGGCTGGTGGCGGATGCTAAAGCACTGCAAGCACAGGGAGTCAATGTAGTGGCAATTAGCTCAAATGATTATTCCAAGGTCCCTGAAGACAGTCCGCAGATGATGGCCAAATATGCCGCGGCCCACAATTTTAGTTTTGAGTACTTAATCGATCAAGATCAGTGTGTAGCCAGAGATTATGCAGCAGTGTGCACCCCGGACTTTTTTGGTTTCAACAGTGCAGGGCAATTGCAATATCGGGGGCGTTTAGATGATGCACGCCTGGCTGATGCGACTAACCGTCGGCCAGAATTGTTGCAGGCAATGCTGGAAATTGCCAGTACAGGTAGCTGCGAAGTGATTCAACACTCAAGTATCGGCTGCTCGATAAAGTGGCACAGCTGAGCGTAAAAGGGGATCTACAACAGTATTTTGCTTTGATAAGGAGTGTTAGTGAGTCAGTTTAAGAATACACAAGATGCTGTTATCCGCTGGGGGATCATTGGTTGCGGGGCTGTAACAGAGTTAAAAAGTGGCCCCGCTTATCAAAAAGTGCCAGGGTTTGAGTTGAGCGCAGTGATGAGACGCAACCCAGAACTGGCTGCGGATTATGCTCGCAGACATAATGTTGCAGATCATTACCACAGTGCCCGGGATCTGATCGACAACCCGGAGATCGATGCTGTTTATATAGCCACCCCACCGGATAGTCACAAATTCTATGCCCTTCAAGTGGCTCAAGCTGGCAAGCCATGTTGCATTGAGAAACCCCTGGCGCCCACTTATGAGGACTCACTGGCAATAAATGAAGCGTTTAAACGCTCTGGGCAGCCTCTGTTTGTCGCTTATTATCGCCGATCTCTACCACGTTTTAACAAGGTCAAAGAGTTGATTGATAGTGGTGTAATTGGCCAGCTCAGGCAGGTCAGCTGGCATTTAAATAAACCGACCAGTGAGTCAGATTACAGCGGCAACTATAATTGGCGCACAGACAAACTGATAGCCCGAGGTGGATATTTTGATGATCTGGCAAGCCATGGCTTAGATTTGTTTGCCTATCTTTTCGGCGATTTTAAACAGGTTAAAGGGCTGGGGCTTAACCAGCAGGGGAGATACACTGCAATGGATGCAGTGACTGCCTGCTGGACACATACCTCAGGATTGACAGGTAGTGGCAGCTGGAACTTTGGTGGCTACAGCAGAAAAGATAAAGTAGTGATTTACGGCAGCCTGGGAGAAATTAGTTTTTCTATGTTTGATCAACAACCAGTGCTGCTAGAAAGCGCAGCGCAAAGTCAGGCGTTTTGGATAGAGAACCCCGAAAACATCCAGTTGCATCATGTGCAAAATATTCACGATCAATTAGTGTCGGCAAAATCCCATCCGTCCACCGGGGACACGGCTTGTCATAGCAGCTGGGTAATGGAGAAAATTCTAGCGCGCTGATGCACAAGTGGCAGTCGCGCTATTAGCTAGAACTACGATACAACCAGATTCGTAGCATCGACAGGACTTTATCTATATCCAAAGGCTTTGTCAGGTACTCGCAAGCGCCAGCATCCAGACATTGTTGCCGATCTGCTGGCATCGCTTTGGCGGTTAAGGCGATGATTGGTGTGTCGCGGTATAAAGGCATTTTTCGGATCTCTCGGGTAGCGTCATAACCGTCCATGACCGGCATCATCATATCCATTAATATCAGCTCTATAGGTTGCTGCAGGGCTGACAGTATATCAATGGCGACTCGACCGTTTTGGGCTTGTATAACTTCAATACCTGTCTGTTCAAGTACCCGGGTCAATGCAAACATATTGCGCATATCGTCGTCGACGACTAGTACTTGCCTGCCTTTTAACATGGCATCTTGATCATGTAACATGTTCAGCGCTTGCTGTTGTAAGTCGGTATATTTGTGACCTACATGGTGTAAAAATAGGGTGACGTCGTCAAGTAGCCGCTCTGGGGACTCAGCACCTTTGATGACAATCGATGAGCTGAATTTATTCAGTAACTGATACTCAGATTCACTGATAGCTTTGCCTGTGTAAATGATAATTGGCACATCAATGGCGCCAGTTTGGCCACTGATATCTTTGACCATCTCTGCTCCGCCGCTCTCTGATAGCTCCATGTCAATGATTATGCAATCAAAAGATTGCTGTGAAAGCTGCAGACAGGCATCGGCAATATTGCTGGAAAACAGCAGTTCTGTGTCGTCACTGGCGATTAAATGTTTAATTTCTTTACTGCAGTTGCTGTTATCTTCTATCACTAAGATGTGCTTAATTTTTTTCTCAGTACTTTGATAAATTTCCATCAGTGTAGCGGTGATAGCTTCGGCATCGGCGGGCTTTTGCAAATAGCTGAGCGCTCCCTGATGCAGCGATTGCATTTTATTATTGCCGGCGGAAATAACATGTACGGGAATATGGCGGGTCCTCAGGTTGTCTTTGAGCTGCTCTAAAACCCGCAAGCCATTGATGTCGGGTAGACCCAAATCCAATAATATGCCTGTAGGTGCATACTCTAGTGCCAACATTAGACCTTCTCGTCCCTGATTAGTGGCGATAACCTTAGCATTAACACTGTGGATCAGATCGATCAGAATTTTACTGAAAGTGCGGTCATCCTCAATCAGCAGTAGCGTTTGATCAGCCTCTGTCACAGTGTTTCTATCATCCTCGAGCCAATCAGTGACGGTGCTCTTCTCAATGAAACCGGCGCTATTGTGTGTGGCTGTGGGCTCGGGATCAGGGGGGCTGGTTACAACTGTTAATTGAGGAGAAGTTTCAGGGGTATTCAGTCCCAAGGTAAGACAAAATGTACTGCCCATGCCGGGTTTACTGATAAGACTAATCTTACCACCGAGCAACTGGGCGAGTTCTTTGCTGATAGAGAGCCCGAGACCAGTCCCACCGTATTTTCTATTGCTACCCCCATCAGCTTGTTGGAATGCAGAAAAAATCTCCTGTTGTTGATGTTCGGCGATACCTATTCCTGAATCTATGACACTAAAACTGACGGAGTCTTGCAGCGGTGCTTGGGCACTATCGTGTGGTACATGGATCTCTAGCCTGACACTGCCGTGTTCGGTAAACTTAAAAGCATTGGCTAAAAAATTCTTTAATATCTGCTCCAGACGCTGTTTGTCAGTACTGATATTTCCCTTAAGTCGCTCATCGACAATAATGTCAAAGTCTATGTTTTTGCTTTTTGCAACCGGGTTGAACAGTGCTTTGAGCGTATGTTGAACATCAGCGGGGAAAAATTCATCGCTGTTGGTGCTTAACATACCCGCTTCAACTTTGGAAAGATCCATTATATCGTTGATCAGTGCCAGTAAAGTCTGCCCTCCCTGATAGACGATATCAGCTTCTTCAACTTGCTCTTTGGTTAAGTTCTGCTGTTGGTTATCGGATAATGATTTTGATAAAATAAGCATTGAATTTAATGGGGTACGCAACTCGTGAGACATATTTGCGAGAAACTCTGACTTGTATTTACTGGCCAGAGTCAGCTGCTCTGCTTTTGCCTCAACTAACTTTTTAGCTTGTTGCAATTGTTCTGTCTGCAATTTTAAGGCCTGCTGTTGCTCTTCCAACTCTTCATTGCTGGCCTTTAACTCTTCACTTTGAACTTTAAGTTCTTCCTCAGAACATTTCAATTCACTTTCTGATGTTTGCAGCTGTCGGGTTTGCGTTTCTAAATCATCGTTACTGGATTGCAAGCGCTGCTTTTGATCTTTAAGTTCAAGTACATTTAGTTGATTAGCTTTGAGTAATTGATTGCTGATTTCACGGGTTCTCGCGCTTTGTAATGCTATCGCAACCGCTTCTTCAACTTGTTGTAAAAACTCTGTCTGCCTGCGCTCGTAACGGCTAAAGCTGGCAAATTCCATGACTGCAACTACCGCGTTATCTTGCAAAACGGGGAACAACAGCAGTGAGCAGGGGATACTACTGCCCAGCCCCGAGCTGATCTGCAGGTAATTTTTTGGCACATGCTCAATAATACTCAGTGTCCTGTTAGCAGCTGCCTGGCCCACTAATCCCTCTCCAAAGGCATAGTGATTTTGCAGCTGCCGATCTGTCCTGGCATAACTCCCCGTCAGGGCCAATTCTGTTTGCTTATCAAGCATAAACAACGCCGCTTGATTTGCGCCCAGCATAGGGGTCAAAAACTTGAGGATATTATCACTCAGAGGGCCTGTATTTTGTACGCCGGCCATTACCTTGTTTAAGTGATTTTGCTGTTCTTTTACCTGAGCGCTTTTTGCGATTATTGCAGAGCTACGTCTGATCTTAATGGCGAAATAACTGATGGTGAATATTCCCGCCAGGGAAATAGCTAAAATGATCCAGAATAACCCGAACAGTGCTTGTTTCGAATATGCGGTGGCCGCCCCCAGTGGAATAGTCACCTCTAGAACTCCCCGCACATCCCCGAGCTTCCAGTCATTTTTGGGGGTCAGTGGGTGTGAATTGTGACAATCCACACAGCTTTCGCGCATCACATCGGCTTTGGCATATCTCAATACACTGCGTCCATCTGACTGTTCAAATTGGCTGTAGTCCCGATTGGGATTAGCTTGTAAGAACTGCCAGGCCTTTTTGGAAAACTCATCCTTAAGCCCGCCTTCGCTCAGCCTCCAGGGAAAGGGGTAAGGGCTGTAAAGGCGAGTTTTGGCACCGTTATTTTGCTCGCCAATTTTCTTTCCCAGCAACATGCTTAGTGTGGCTGGCAGTGGAATAGCCCCTGGTATGGAGCGATAGTCGTGGGTGACAGTGATGCCTTGTGATTTTACGATATTGACGACTTCAGAGGTGTATAGAGTTCGAAACCCCTCCAGTGCTTTGGCGTAGATCCTTGCGTCATTGAGAGCCGCTTTCTGGGTTAACTCCCCGCTGAGCTTATAGGTAAAACTGTACAGCCCTATCCCTATGCAAGAAAATATAATGGTTAAGCTGCCAATTAGCTTAAATAAATGAATTTTCTCGTTTTTATTATCATTTTGAAAAGAATCTATGTGCATCTGATAAACCTTTTATGACCAAAACTTTATGCTCAAGGTCGAAGATATTCTTTCAAGCAGTAGCCAACACAGAAATAACAGGCATCTCAATCTGTTAACCATCCACTGAGTATAGGCAACTATGTTGCTTTTGCAGTGTGCTAGGTAAAAAGACTAAGAAATTATTTTAAAGAGCACAGTAAACATTGTAGAGGATGTTAGGCAAACCTTAGAGAACTGACGGGAAGGTAAAAAGAGCTGACATAAACCGTAGCCAACTCGCTGATTTTGGCTTTTGCTGTGGTTTTAGACCAGAGGTAGACCGACTGTAGTGCAAGTACCTATAGCTCGAATTTCATTTGCTAACGTTAAAAAAGGCCAAGCGCAATGGCTCAGGCGAACATAACCAACTTTGAAGCCATTGTTTTTTAGAAACTTATTCGCGTTTGTAGGGATATTGACTATATTTGTTATTAGCGGAATAATTTTAATTGCTAAGGTTGTTTTAAAATGCATCCGATAAATGGCTCATAGGTCAAACCATTTGCATCGTTATACCTATCACTTTACCCGCACTGTCTCCTTTAACTGTTATCAGTTGAATGATGTAAGCAGTCAGATACATAGATTCAAATAATAAAAAATATCACGCTTAAGACAAGGGAATGCCTTTATGAGTGAACCACAAAAAGCCACGAGCACAGAATCGATCACTGACCAATCTCCTATGGTCCAGTTTATGTCGAAATTAAATACCCGCAGCAAATTGCTGTTGGGATTCAGTGTGCCTCTTACTTTAATAATTGTGGTTTGCAGTTTCGTTTATTTCAATATAAATGCATACATAGAAACCTCAAAATGGGTTAAACACACCCAGCGAGTAATTTCCAATGGCGAGCAGCTAAATAAACTAATGATCGACATGGAAACAGGAGAGCGAGGCTTTCTGATTACCGGTAAAGACGAGTTTTTGGAACCCTTTAATCGATCCGTAGACGTCTGGGAAGATAAGCTCAATAACTTACAATTGTTAGTTGCAGATAATCCCGCGCAAGTGGCTAAACTTCAGAGTATCAATAAATTACAACAGCGTTGGCTGACTGAAGCGGCTGAGATTGAAATAGCAAAACGCCGTCAAGTTAAAGGTGATACAGCCAGTCTGGAGTATATGCAAAAAGTTTTACGTGGGGGCGTTGGTAAAAGAATCTTGGATGAAATGCGTGTCTCATTAGATACATTGCAGAGCCTGTTCCAAAGGAGTAACACCTTAGAGGGAGCCAATCTAGCACTGGCTATTTCCAAAGATGTTGTCGATCAAGAAAGTGGCCAGAGAGGATTTTTGATCGCCGGGGAACAGGATTTCCTCGAGCCTCTTGAACGAGGGAGGGCTGCCTTTAGTTTGCATATGGGTCAGTTGAGACAATATGTAGACAATAACTTTGATACTCAGTCTGTCTTAAGTCAAAGCACATCTCTAGAGAAAGACATCCAGAGGTGGGTATTGCAGATAGCAGAACCAGAAATAGCATTGAGAAATGAAGTGAGCTTGGGTAGAAAAAGCTTTGCCGATATAGAGTTCACTTTAATTCAGGCCGATGGCAAAAACATCTTGGATGGGATTAGGAGGGATATCGATACACTGCAAACGCAGTTTACTAAAGCAAAAAACCGAAAGGCAATCAATATACTCATCCAGATTGCCAAAAATGCTGCCGACCTGGAAACCGGACAGCGCGGCTTTCTGATTACCGGGAAAAAAGAGTTTTTACAGCCCTTTGAGCATGCAAAACATAGCTTGAGAACACTCTTTGAGGATCTTAACAAACAGATACAAAACAATTATAAAAAGGCTGAGGTTCTATTTCATATTGACAGAATACAAGTACTATCACAGCAGTGGCACAACGAGGTTGCACGGCCTCAGATTACTGCTAGAACCCGCATCAACAGAGACAATTTAACAACTGAGGAATTTTTGCAGCAAACCCTGCAGCGCAACGAGGGAAAAGAAACATTGGATCAGGCTCGGCTCATTTTGCAGGAATTGAGCGGGTTGTTCAGCGCCGAAAATGATCTGCAAGGAGAACATTATGTTTTGCAATTGGCAACCTCAGTCCTTGATCAGGAGAACGCTCAACGCGGCTTTCTTGTAACCGGTGATGAGAAGTACTTAAAACCCTATAGTGATGGGAAACAAAAGTTTGAGAATCTATATATAGAAATAATGCTATATGTTGGGATCAGTGAAAGCAGCTCTACTGGCACTGAACGACAGGGACAAGTACACAAAAGCTACCAAAATTCACAGCTGCTAAACAGTAAGCTTCGACATTTACGCCAATTGTTAACTCACTGGGTACAATCTACTGCAGACCCTGAAATTAGTGCCCGAAGGCGTTTGGATAATCAAACAGAAAACAGCCTGAGCTTTATCCAAAAGACCTTAATTCGCGCTACTGGTAAAGACTTATTTGACCAGATCAGCGCCCAGACTGAAGAACTAAAAGATATCTTCGCAGAGAACAATTTTCAGGCTCTACAATATTTGCAGCAAATTTCCAAGGCGATGGTTGATCAGGAGACCGGCGAGCGTGGTTTTTTGATTACGGGTGAGGAACGTTTCCTCGAACCTTATGTCTTGGGGCAAACGCAATTACTGGCTTCATTTCCCAAGCTAACAAATATAGTTAACGATAATTTTAACACCAAAGACTTGCTTGGAGAGTCAGATGTTGTAAGTGAACTATCCGCAACATGGATAAAACTGGCGGCTGAACCCGAAATAGCATTGCGCCGACAGTACAATGCGGGAGAGATTGGGTTTTCAGAGATTGAGCGGATTTTATCTCAAGGTGTAGGAAAAGGTGTACTAGATAAAACGCGCATAGTGTTACAGCGAATGCAAAGCAAGGTTTCCTTGGCACAAAATCATAAGGTACTGAAGCTACTGTACTTGCTGGAAAAAGATGTTGTCGATAAGGAGACAGGCCAGCGCGGATTTATTGTGACAGGCAGAAACGAGTTCTTGCAACCCTATGAAGATGGCAAAAAAGCGGCAGTGAAGCACATGGCACAATTGCAGGCGGCTATAAAAGCTAACTATGATAAAACGATTGTGCTACATAAAATTGAACAACTTCGCCTTAAAACTCTGCAGTGGGATAAACTCGCCGCTGCCCCAGAAATTAGACTGCGCCGAAATTTAAATGCCTCTGGCGCTAAAATGAGTGACATCACAGCTCTGATCGAACAGGGGACAGGTAAAAATATTATCGATGAAATCAGAAAGATACTGTCAGAATTTATTTTTGTAGAGCAAGGGTTGATGGCTACCCGCGAGCAACAGTCGGATAAAGAGGCTGATAATATCATCATTATGATGATCATAGCTTCACTACTGGCAGTTATTGTCGCGATTGCAACGTCACTTTTCGTCTCAAACAGTATAACCCGCAAGTTGCTTTCTCTGGTGAGCGCCACCGAAAGTCTGGCCGAAGGCTATTACGATCAACAGATCGAAGTTAACAGCAGTGATGAGTTTGCTCATTTGGCGATTGCCTTTAATGAAATGGCGGTGACGCTTAAGCACAACCTTGATGAAATGGGTGAGCAAAACATACTGTTGAGTTCTTCTGAGGAAGAACTCAAAGACCAAAGTGAAGAATTAAAGGCCAGCAATGAAGAGCTAGAAGAGAAACAACAGGAGTTACAGGCCAGTAATGAAGATCTTCTGGAGCAGCAGCGAGCACTGTCGCTGGAGTCAGACAAATTACAAAAATCCAAAGTAGCACTCGAAGAAAAAGCCCGCGAGCTGGAACTGGCCAGTAAATATAAGTCTGAGTTTTTGGCAAATATGTCCCATGAGTTACGCACCCCGCTGAACTCATTGTTGATACTGTCAAAATCTCTGTATGAAAATAAGCAGGGGAATTTAACCACTGAGCAAGTCGAAGAGGCAGATATTGTCTATCAGGGAGGCAAAACACTACTGAACTTAATTAATGACATCATGGATTTGTCGAAAGTCGAAGCCGGTATGCTAGATATTAACATCGATACTTTTTTACCGGGTGAGTTATGCCATAACCTGGAAGCACTCTTTGACCCACTGGCCAAAGAGAGAGCGCTGGAATTCTCCATTAATGTCGAGCAAAGCTTCAAACAGAGTATCAGCACCGACCGGCAGAGGCTGGAGCAAATTTTAAAGAACTTCTTATCTAATGCTTTCAAATTTACCGAAGCGGGGAAGGTTACTTTAGATATATACCCCATACAGGAGAATACAGAATCACCCTCTGATACTGTCGATGGATCACTGTGCACACATATCTGCTTTAAGGTCACCGATTCCGGAATCGGCATACCTGAACATAAACAACAGGCAATATTCGAAGCTTTCCAGCAAGCAGATGGATCCACCAGTCGCAAGTACGGCGGTACTGGATTGGGCTTGACCATTTCCAAAGAATTGGCACTGCTGCTAGGTGGTGTGATCAGTATGGAGTCGCAGGAAAACATCGGCAGTAGCTTTATGCTGACGCTGCCGGCAAATTCATCAGAAGGCACTGCTGAGGATAACCGGCCCTCGGGTAATGTGGTTGATGCCCGCGCCGGGGTAATCAATAGCAAAAAAGATCACGCCGAGGCCGCTCAGTTGCTAGATACCAGTATCCAGCAAATTACTGAAAATGTTGTCTGGTTAGACGATGACCGCTTTAGTATCAACAAACAGGATAGTCCTTTATTGGTCATAGAGGACAATAAAGTGTTTTGTCAGATACTGATTAATTTAATCCGCAAATTGGACATGAAGGTAATAGCAACTGACAAGGGGCGGGAGGGAATATTGTTGGCGGCAGAGTACTTGCCCAGCGGTATATTGTTAGATCTGACCTTGCCCGATATCAATGGCCTGAGAGTATTGGAGCAGTTGAAAGACAGCCTGCAAACCCGGCACATTCCGGTGCACGTTATCTCTGGGGCCGAGCAAAAGATGCAGTCATTGCATTTAGGTGCCAGCAGCTATATGCAAAAACCTACTGATCCCGATGTTATCAGTTCAACTTTGCTGCAAATGTATGAAAACAGTACTGATAATATGAAAAATATATTAGTGGTGGAAAACGACTCTAACTGCGCTGAGCAAATTGGCCAATCTATCGCTGGTACTGAAACTCAGTTGAGCTTCGCCCAGAGCGCCGAGCAAGCTCGCACTGCGCTGGAGCAGCAAGTGTTTGACTGCATAGTGCTGGATTTAGACTTGCCGGATCTGCAGGGTACTGAGCTAGTGAAAAGCATCAGTGCCCAAAAAGGTGCTGCGGGTGTACCCATCATCGTATATACCGGGCGGGCAATCACTGAAGACGAATACCGTATTCTGAATCAGTTTAGCTCCTCCATAGTGATTAAAGGGGCAGAGTCTCCCGAGCGCTTACTGGACGATGTTACTTTGTTTCTGCATCACATAGGTGATAAGTATTCAACGGCGCAACAACAAGCGCTGCAGATGTTACACGATGAAAATGCCATGCTCAGAGACCGCAGAGTACTGGTTGTAGATGATGACATGCGCAATGTATTTGCCATCACCCGGATTCTTGAACAGGCCGGTATTCAAGTACTACAAGCTGAAAATGGAAAAGTAGCTGTCGAGTTACTCCGTGACAGCGAGGAGCCCATTGAACTGATATTAATGGATATTATGATGCCGGTGATGGACGGTTATGAGGCGATAGCGCATATTCGAAAAATGAGTGACTATCAATCTGTTCCCATTATAGCACTGACCGCCAAGGCGATGCCGGCTGATCGTCAGCTGTGTATCCAAGCTGGCGCCTCTGAATATATAACTAAGCCTTTAGAAATGGACAAAGTACTGGCGATGTTAAGGGTGTGGTTATACCGAAGAATGGAGCCTGAATATGCAAAATAGTCAAATGCAACCTCAGAGTTTAGTCGACACTAATGCGCGAACACTACTGAGTACCCAGCAACGCCAGGAGATGGAAATTGATCTGTTGTTGCAAAGTGTCTTTCAGCTGTATGGTTATGATTTTCGCCACTATGCCAAGGCATCGCTGCATCGAAGAATAAATAATGTAATGATCCGCGAAAGACTGAACAATGTAGCAGAGCTGATCCCGCTGATTGTGCATGATCAATTTGCCTTTGACCGCTTTTTACAAGAGATGTCAATCACAGTAACAGCAATGTTCAGAGACCCTGCCTTATTTCATTTATTAAAACAAAAAGTACTGACTAAACTGAGAACTTACCCGCGTATAAATATTTGGCATGCCGGTTGTGCAACCGGCGAGGAAGTTTACTCACTCGCCATCATGTTACACGAAGCGGGTTTGCTGGATAGGACACGTATCTATGCCACTGACTATAATAACAAAGCGTTAAATACTGCTGAGAAAGGCATTTATGCGCTTAAAAACATGCGTCAATACAGCGAGAACTACCAGCTGGCAGGGGGGGAATATTCGCTTTCAGACTACTGTCATCAGAAGTATTCTGAAGTGCTCTTTGATGCCAAACTGCGCGATAAGATTACCTTTGCCCACCACAATCTGATGAAAGACCAGGGGTTTGCCCAAATGCATTTGGTTCTGTGCCGCAATGTACTGATCTATTTTGATAATCACCTTAAAAATAGGGTATTAGAAATGATCAGTAATTCGCTGGTAGCCCGAGGCTTTTTAATGCTAGGAGATAAAGAGACGATTAATTTGTCCGGTGTCAGCAAGCAATTTGAGTCAGTGGCTGCTAGGTCGCGGATTTATCAGAAAAAAATACAGACCTTGAGTGAAGCACCTGCTTTAGGGACAAACGTAGATTTGCCAGCAGAGGTGATTCGATAGCTTAACTGGCCAAAGAATCAGTTGACCTGACTTTTGTGCTGCGGCTTATCGATTTTCGGTTTGATCGGGATTACTTGAGGGTTTAACAACCCGTTGATTAAGTCCACTGGTATAGGTTTGCTGAAATAGTAGCCTTGAATTTTACTGCAACCTAATTGCTCTATACAGTCGAGCTGCAATTTCGTTTCTACGCCCTCTGCGACTACATTCATATCGTGAGCCTGGGCGATAGTAATAATTGCTTTAACCAGCGCAGAAGTTTTGTCACACTGGCCCAGGCGCTGTACAAAACACTGGTCGATTTTCAGGATATCCAGCGGTAGCTTTTGCAGATAGCTCAAGGAGGAGTAACCGGTACCAAAATCATCCAGAGCTAACATAAAACCCATATCTTTAAGACTGTTCATAGTCTTAACTACGTTCTCAGTATTGTCCAAAAAAGCAGTCTCAGTGAGTTCAAAAGTGAGCTGCGCTCTGGGAAAGCTAAATTGATCAAGGGTTGCTTGGGTTGTACTCAAAAAATCCTGAGAATTTATTTGCTTAGCTGACAAATTGACAGCGATAGATAAATGTTGAGTCTCTGTAGACGACTGCCAGGCCTGTAATAGCCGACAAGCATGATTTAAGGTTTGTATACCCAACTTGTGAATCAGATGACTTTGCTCGGCAATAGGGATGAACAAGCCAGGTGAAATAGGGGTTTTACCAAAGCCGTTTCTTGGCCATCTCACCAGTGCCTCAAAGCCTACAAAACGTTTTTCAGTCAATGAATACTGGCCCTGATAGTGTACGTCCAAAAGGTCACGCTCAATAATCTTGCGTAACTTACTTTGGATAACAGCATGTTTTTGCGCTTTGGCTGACATTGCCGGAATAAACAGCTGATGGCAGTTTCTACCGGCTGATTTAGCGGCGTATAAGGCAATATCCGCCCATTTTAATAACGTTGTGATATTGTGCTCACCATTGTCTGAACAGGAGATGCCTATACTGGTTTCAATTAATATCTCTTTGCCGTGCAGTACAAAAGGTTTGCGAATACTATCGACCAGTTTTTTTGCGACTAATTCGGCATCGGCGCTGGAATGACAATCTTCCAGTAAAATGGCGAACTCATCACCGCCAAGGCGCCCGGCGATATCACTCTCACGCAACACTAAGCGCAGCCTCTCGGCGACCCCTTTAAGCAATTCATCGCCAACATCATGACCTAAAGTGTCGTTAATCTGCTTGAAGCGATCTAAATCTAAAAACAGCAGCGCTACAGTACTTTCAACACGCTTGGCCCGGCCCAATGCCCGCTTCAACTGTTCATGAAAACTACCGCGGTTACAAAGCTGCGTAAGGGTGTCGTAATTAGCTAGATGGATAAGACGATTTTCCATTTCCAGACGGTCACTGATGTCTTGAAACAACACGATCATAGAGGCATCTAACTGTTTTTTGGCTGAGGTACAAGTTAACTCTACCAGGTACGTTTTGTTGTCTTCAACATACAGTGTTACGCGCTGTTGAAAAATCCCCTGTGCATTTGCTTGAGTACGTAAGAACAAAAATAAATCATCGTGACAAGGTTCTCTCTCAGCAGTTTTAAACCAGAGATTAAACTGAGTGCCCAACAAGCTGTCATTATCACTTTGCAGTAGCTGACAAGCTTTACTATTGATAAATTGTACTTTTCCCTCACTGTTAAATTTAATCACCCCCTGGCCGGCAGCCTCGAGGATCACCTCTCTTTCAGAGCGCAAATAATTTGTTTTAGCTTGCAGCTGACTAATTTTTACAAATTGTTTAACCTTGTTTAATAATATGGTGCTTTCAATAGGTTTGGTCAGGTAGTCGATAGCACCGACTTCATAAGCACGCATAATGTCTTTAGTGGAGGAGTCGTGTGCCGTCAACATCACGATAGGGGTATGCTTGTGTGCCTGTGTAGATGAAATGAGATCGGCCACTTCATAACCGTCCATATTCGGCATATTGACATCCAGTAGAATCAACGCGAACTCATTATTTATTAGCTTAGCCAGCGCTTCACTTCCAGAACTAGCTTCTACTAATTCGATGTTATCCAATGGCTGTAATACTTTATTTAAAGCAATACGGTTATGTCTAAAGTCATCTACAACGAGAATTTTACTCGGTTGAAGTTCCATTGCTTATTTTCCGTGACATTATTTTGAAGGCGGGCAATGTGCCCAAATCCCATGTTTGGTCGCTAAAAATTGGGAACATGCAAATAACTGAGACAGTGAATTTCTCTGTCCTATTAAAAGTGCAGATGAGTGCAAGTTGGCACAGAGTCAATGAACAGTTCTTTGCAGCTCGGCTAACAAGGTGAATCCAAGGCTAAGCGTATAGCTTCCCTTTCCGCGTTTTGGGACCCTCCAATTGTTTTGTAAGGTCGGGTGCACCAATCTTATTACTATGTTCCTCAGTTTCAGTGTAGACCATATATTGTATTGCGAAATGCTATTTCACGAGCGGCTCTCATCTGGGGTATTCAATGCATATATATGCGAAAGCATATTGCTATTGAGCATTGTGGGGTTTTTTCGTCGAATCTATCACTGCAGCTCACTCATAGACAAAAGTTTTATATAAAAAAACAACTTATTAGGGCTAAATGTGATTGATAACTGTTCGTTGAAAGAGACTTTATGGTTAATGAATATTGTGGTTATAGGGGCTTAAAGTGCATACGCAATTAGTTTTTCTAGTGTGAAAAAATATTAGCAAATATATTTTATAAACGCGGGTTTAAAAATAGCAGATGATTAAAATGTAAAACTGCGCAATGATAACGCTGCTCTGTATAAGGTTTCTTATGCAGTTAAGTAGCAGATTATTGACCCCGAATAACACTTAGCGATGATCCACCAGAAAGTGATGATGGCTAACAAAATAATAAGTCGAGGAAACAGGATCTAACATGAACAATAGAAACATAAAAGCTAACCACCTAATTACCGGGCTAATGGTCGGAGCCTGCGTAGGTACTCTGATGGGGGTCGGCATCGGCTCTTTTATAGACGAATCACTGTTCGGTGATGCGGCAAAAGGTATGATTTACGGAATGTGTCTGGGTGCCGCTATAGGCGTGGCAATAGGTTGTACGGTCTCTGTGTTCAAATCAGCTAAATAAAATAATCTCTGCCCCTATTTATGCGGGTTTGCGCAAATGCTGTATGGGTGCAGGAATAGATTATGAGCAGTTACACAATTACTTTTACAGCCTCGTCATTAGCGCAAAGTTTAGTGACAACTGCGTCCCCATTTTATTTGCCGAAAGTAAAACTATAGAGTCCTACATCTTCTTCAACGGGAAGCCAAACCGGAAAGTTCTCTGACAGCATTTCTCGTTACTCTTATGTCTGATAGTTGTACTCCAATTAATAATCTATAGCTATTCAAACAGCTAACATCAGATTGACTAAAGTCAACCAAACTATTATCTAACAGTTTCTGATTACGGCTGTTTAATGAGCCGCACAAACTGTGAATCTCGCCGTTATCTTAGATATTTCATATTCTTAGCTAAAATAAGGTAGACTGACCGACCTTAGCTCGGGGAAGTGCGTTCGCGGATATTAATACTCTAGCGACATCTATTCAATTTGTGGCGGAGCTCAGTAGGGCGAAGCTCTGCAACCCCACGTTTCTTGCTAGACAACATAATTGACAGTGGGTTGTATTAGATCTATACCTCTTTGGGAATAATCTCTTGCAGTAATATAGGGTATACATGTTTGAACAATTAGTTAATCAGCTGATCTATGTGTTTTCGGTCACTGGTGTTATCGTCTTTTCAATTTCAGGGGCTCTGTTTGCCGCTAAAAAAGGTATGGACATTCTGGGTTTTATTTTGATGGGGACCGTTACGGGGATCGGTGGGGGCAGCTTGCGAGATCTGTTGTTAGACATACCTGTATTTTGGATTCACGACCCTGTCACTCTGTATTTATGTATTAGCTCATCAGCGTTAACGTACTTTGCCATAAATCTATTTTTACGAAGAGATTTTTGGATCGTCTGGATGGACGCCGTAGGGCTGTCAATTTTTGCGGTGATGGGAACCCAAGTGGCTCTGGCAAACGATGCACCTTTGCCAGTGGCAGTGGTCATGGGCGTCATGTCCGCCACTTTTGGTGGCATTATGCGCGATGTGTTGGGGGCGCAGACGTTAATGTTAATGCGACCTGAGATGTATATTAGCTGTGCTGTGTGCGCCGCCACTTGTTATGTGCTGCTATATACTTTAGGCGTCAGTGAGCTTTTTATGGTGATAATTTCATTTACGGCTGGGTTTGGGCTGCGTGCAACAGCTATCATTTTTAACTTAAAACTACCGCAGTTTGGTCAGTAGTGATCGAAAATTTTTACAGTAAAAAAGGGACTCTACAATGTTTAACCGCGACTATTTTATTGAAGACTGTATTAAAGCCAGCGCCGAGGGGCAGGGTGCAATCAGAGAACTGCTGACAGAAGCGGTCCGCGATAGTAGGAGTGTAATAAACCAGCTGGGCGAACCCTCGCAGCCTGGCATCACGCCACTGTACCGCTCTTGCGAATTAACCATACTTAATTTCGTCTGGGGTCCGCAGATGACGCTGATGCCCCACAATCACAATATGGCCGCATTGATCGGCGTCTACAGTGGCCGTGAGGACAATATATTTTGGCGTCGTACTGAGGAGTCTATCGAAGCTGCTGGGGCCAAGTCGTTGGGAGCGGGAGAAGTGGCTAGCATGGGTACTGCAATTATCCACTCAGTGACCAACCCGATCGCAAAACTTAGCTCGGCGATACATATTTACCAGGGTGATTTTTTTGACCCACAGGAGCCGCGCAGCAGTTGGGATCATGAAACTTTGCAAGAAGAAGCCTGGGATGTTGAAAAAGTTAAGACACTTTTCTTCCAGTCGCAACAAAAGCACAACTCCAGGGAATAGGCCTGCTGTAGTGAATTTAGCTTCCTGTGATGTCGCTTATAAAGCTGGAGGGATTGTACCAATGGTCATCAGCCAAATACCTATTTTCGCTTGGGTGATGAATGCTAAGGCATTTTTAGAGTCTAGACTTATAGCATCTAAAGAATTGCAGTGTACTCTGTATATTTAGGTAGCATCACTTCGACATGTAAATACTAAGGGCATCCTTAAATTAGTAGACTGAAAGGGATTAAACTAGCTACTGATTAGTTGTAAAAAATAGCCTGCCATTACTGCATGTTGAGTAAGGAGGTACGACATATGAAAAAGTTCCTATTTATTTTGGCCACAATGTTTGCCATTAATCTCATTTTACCCGCTAACGCCAGCTTTAAAGTGTTTGAAAGAAACTACAAACAAGGCCTGCAAGACGGCCGCAATCAAGCACTGCAAATAAGCCAGTGGAATACCCTAAAACGCAGTAACAGAAGAGCAGAGTTACAAATAGTATATACCTGCAGCAAAGTGGCTGGCGGTTTAGACTATGACCCCCAACCTTACGATAAAATGTTAATGGGTATCTACAACAGAGTAGATACAGTTCTCACTAGCTTAGATCGCAGGGATGATTTCTACTTCGCTATAGGTGCTGCGCAATCACATATGATTGATGGCGCAGCAGTGCACTCTGCGATGAAAGGTATTCCACACGCAGAGGCTATCGAGCAATTATCCAGTGAAATTTATGCCAATGTTTGCATGCCATTAATGGCCCAAGAGTAAACACTGGAAGGTAAAGGGTCTGTGCTGTGTGGAAGGGAGTTTGACAATCACCTCTGCACAGGACTGCCTTGTGACCTAACTATAACTGACCCCCACGGTTAATAATAACACTGCCCTTGTAGGCTGGATTATGTCTATTGACTGAGCTGTTATTGAATTCTTCTCAAATATGGTCATAATAGCCCAGATAAGGAACGACTTATTTTAAACCTTATCGGTATGTTTGATAAATACTGATCAGACAGATAAAGACCTTAGACGTACAAAAAATAACTTATTAAGAGGTAGTAATGGGGCAAATACAGATTCAATCGGCGACTGAAGATGAGTTTAAAAATGCTCTTGCCGCACTGTCAGATATTTTATATCAGTGTGTATTGCAGGGGGCCAGTGTCGGTTTTATACAACCTTTTGATCAGCGCCAAAGTAGCAACTATTGGTTAGAAAAAGTACTCCCCGATTTGGCGACAGGTGCTGTGGTGGTCTATCTGGCAAAAGTCGACGGTATTGTTGTTGGCTGTGTACAGTTAGGGCTAGCCACGCCGGCAAACCAGACTCACAGAGCAGATGTCGCTAAGTTATTGGTACACCCACAATATCAGCGCCGCGGTATTGCCCGAAAACTAATGCTGCAGTTGGAGAGTCACGCGTTGCAGGTAGGCCGCTCGCTGTTAACTTTAGATACCAAAACTGGAGATAGTGCCGAACCATTGTACTTGTCACTGGGCTACATTAACTGCGGCACTATTCCCAACTTTGCCAAAGACCCGGTATTAAATCGACTGGATGCTACTACAATTATGTATAAAAGTCTTAGGTGGTGAAAGGGATAGGAATAGGGGAAGTTGGAAGTTGGGAGTTGGGAGTTGGGAGTTGGGAGTTGGGGGTTGGGGAATATAGATAGTGATATTTATCTATACTCCCAGTTATTATAAATCTTAAATAACCTCTGTATCAGGTTGATAATACAGTATTTAAAATAAACATTATCGATGTTTAGCGATATTCCAGCTGGAGTCGGAGAGTAGGCGCTGGCCGGCATCGACGGCATTGCTTTCCATGCTGGTTGCCATGGAATCGTTCCAGCGATTTAAATAGCCGAACAGTGAAATGACTCCTAGTATTTCGACAATCTCACCTTGATCCCAATATTTATGCATTTGTGCGGTTATTTCAGTATCCACAGCATTGGGCACGCTTGAGGCGGCCAGAGCAAATTCAAAGGCGGCTTTTTCTGCCCCAGTGTATAAATCGCTGTCGCGAAATGACCAGATCTGTTCGAGTCTCTGTTGAGTGGCTCCGTAGCGTTCGGCCGCTAAAATAGTGTGTGCTTCACAGTAGCGACAGCCAGTATTAGCGCTGGTGATGTAACCAATCAGGCGTTTCTGCTCTGCAGTGACTCTGCCTTCATTAGCCATTACCGCCTTATTTAAAGTGATAAAAGCTTCGGCGATAGCTGGACGGCGCTGCATGGTCAGCACGCTGTTCGGACAAAAACCTAAAGTTTCATTAAAAAATTTAGCCAGTTCGGCGACTTGTGAGTTTTCATCGGCGGCTAGCGGGGTAACTAATGGCATAAGAGCTCCTTAAAAAGAGAATCAGTGGTTAGCTGAATAGAGTTTGTGCAGATAGATATAACAGCAAGTTGTTGCATATGCAACATTGCACGACAGTGTCGTGAGTTGGAAGTTGGAAGTAGGAAGTAGGAAGTAGGGAGTTGGGGGTAATAAGTGGAGCGCTGTGCTTTGACAGCGCGGGATGATCAAAAAGTGCTAAATTTGTACTCCAAAAATGTCGCGATGTTGGTAGCCGCGAGCCAGCAAATTGCTGTAGCTCTGATGATCTATGTTGGCGCCGCAAATGACCATACCCACTCGCTTGCCTGCCAGCTCAGAGCGCAGCGGGCCCAATGCACCAGCTAAAGCAGCGGCCGCAGCAGGTTCCAGTGCCAGTTTTGCGCTCTGTTGCAACAATAGCATTGCAGCACAGATAGCGTCATCAGTGACCGTTACTATCTGATCGACATAGCGTTGACACAATCCGTAACTGAAGGGCAGCGACATAGGGGGAGCCAGGCTGTCGGCAATAGTGCCGACTTTGTCTAATGTCACGGTTGTTTGTCGGGCAAAGCTCTTAGACATCGAGTCTGCGCCGCAGGGCTCTACTCCATAAACTTGACATTTCGGGTTTATCGCTTTGATAGCAGCCGCTACACCGCTGATTAAACCGCCGCCACCGACCGAAACTACCACCGCCTCTAAATCGGGCACATCTTCTATAAATTCAACACCAACCCCCGCAGTCCCTAAACTAGTGTATGGTCCGTCAAAAGGGTGAATAAAGGTTCGACCTTCGTCTTTCACTAAACGCTCAGCTTCTCGAAATGTATCTGCCCCTGGGGCTTTAATGATTACCTCTGCCCCCTGCGCCTTAGCCATAGCAACCCGCAGTGGGTTGGCATTGGACTGCATGACTACTTTTGCCGACATTGAGAGCGACCTGGCCGCCCAGGCGGCGGCTATCGCATGATTGCCAGCACTGGCTGCAGTAATACCAGCCCCGCGTTTATGCTCTGGGATGTTTTGTGCTACAGCCAGAGCTCCACGGGCCTTAAAAGTACCTGTGTGTTGGAATAACTCCAGTTTCAAACTGAGAGCATCAACGTCGAGTAACTGTTCTATGATGGGCGCGCTTATAGATATCACAGGGGTACGTTTTACATAGGGACGCAAGCCTTTGGCGCAAGCCTCTATGGTCTTTAGATTGATCAGATCAATGGTAGGTTCTGGCATAGACAACTCCTGAATTAGAGTGACACTCTAGCGTAAATTTTCATAAATAGCTGTGATTATGCTGCAGATGAACAGTACCGCTAGTGCATTTTCTGCCTTGCCTCACTATACTCGGATTCTCTATTTTTCAGCGGGTTAGCAAAACGTGGCAAAAAAACACAAAGTTTCCAAACAAGTTGTAGACGATGCGATGCAAATGGCCAAGATAGTGCAAAAACCTAAGCAGAGCAAAGAGCAGACTAAATTGATCGCTCAGGGGATCCAAAAGGGCATCGAGGAATATAAAAAGCGCCATAAAGAAAAAAGCCGCTCCTTAGATAAACAAAAGAAACAGTTGCAAAGAGACCTCAGTGTCGAACAGCCAGAGCAAGTGAGTGATACTCAGATAATCTATCGACAAAGTAAATTGGGATGGGTGCTGCTGGGCATAAGCTGGGTTGGGTTCATCAGTTATATTGGCTATTCCATGATGTCTGCATAGTGATACTACTCAGAAAAATTGATCGCCGCGTAGATGAAACACTGCATGTCAGAGGGCCAAAAATCGGGGCTAAAGCCGGCTTTTGCTTTAAGTTGGCTGACAAAGAGTTCGGGCTCCGGCAACTGCTGCCATACACTGGGTAAAAAAGTTGCCTGCTGTTGTTGGTGCCTTATTATCAGCCCGTCGATTCCCGGGCGTAAAAGCGCCAGTAATTGTTGCTCAGAGTTGACGATTAGTGGCTTTGGCTCGGTTAATACTGATATTTCTATTACTACTTGTTCAAGTTCCCCTGCACTGAGAGGGGCGAAACGCGGGTCTTTGAAAGCGGCCAAAAAAGCATTGCGATTGATACACTCAGCTAAGCTACCTCTGGCCTGTAAATTACCAATGCAGCCACGCAACTCA
>Ga0105359_10000899_pt1 | contig 24997 bp, 18 predicted proteins | sample GOMGulsemesocosm_6_FD_83659 | JGI IMG/M metagenome (GOLD analysis project Ga0105359, IMG submission 83659) | Methane-oxidizing microbial communities from mesocosms in the Gulf of Mexico - GOM8C Gulf of Mexico | ecosystem: Environmental > Aquatic > Marine > Cold seeps | place: Gulf of Mexico...
GTTCCATTATTGTAGTTTTTAGAGAATGCAGGTTTGATAACGCGACATAGTTTGGATAACTGACGCTCAAATATTTATCCCCAGTTTAGATGAGAAAAGGGCTTTACAAGGCTGCTAATGGCAACCTGTAAAACCCCCTTACCATGGTTAATTTAACGTGAATTAAGCAGCTAAATATTTAGTGATATCAGGCTCATCTATCTGTTCTGGTTTCAAGTAAGCTTGTGCATAGCGAATATGAGTACCGCTTTCTAAGAATAGCTGAAATAGCTCAATATCAATATGTTGGTCCAAAGCCATCTTATGCATGATATCAATCGCGACGCTAATAGGTTTGGCTTTCTTATACGGTCTATCAGAGGCAGTTAAAGCTTCAAAAATATCCGCAATAACTAATATTCGCTCAGGAATAGATAGATCTTCAGCGCTTAGTTTTCGCGGATAACCCGTCCCCTTTAGCGTTTCATGATGAGTAGAAGCATAACGAGGGACACGACTCAATTCAGGTGGGAATGGCAGATTACTCAACATCTTAATGGTACTGATCATATGCTCATTGATCTTATATCTATCTTCTGTCGTCAAAGTGCCACGACTTATTATTAGATTATAGACCTCTCCTAAATTATATTGATGCTCCGGTACTTCCATCTTAATTCCGTATTTAGGGTCTAGGTCACTGTTCCTAACTCGTGGAATAACATGCTCGGCTTTATCTGCAAGTAACGCCTCTGTCGCTGGCAATTTACGCTCATCCACTTGTCTTAATGACTCTTCGACTGGTGAAAGCCCTATATTATTATCAAAATGACGCAACCAAGTTTGCTCTGAAATCGCTTTGATACGCTCAGATTTATCATAATCCATAAACTCACCACCGACATTGGCAGAGGCTATAAACTCAAAGTTTTTACGTAACTGGCGCTGTTTTTGTTGTAGTTTAATGATGATAAACTCATGATCGTTAGGAGCGTTTATCTGCTGCTGTAAGGCTTCTATTTGTGCATCTCGCCATAATACTTCAAATCGAGTACGGATCTCATGAATACGATTATAATTAGTTTCCAGCTTTGTGCCTTTATCGACAATAAATTCAGGCGTGGTGATCTTACCGCAATCATGTAACCAAGCAGCAATACGGAACTCACGACGTTCATCATCATTAGCAAACTTGAATGACTTAAACGTCTCTGAATCACTGTTTTCAGCTGCTTCAGCCAGCATAATACCCAGTTCAGGCACACGATTACAGTGACCAGCTGTGTAAGCAGACTTATCATCGATAGCTTGTGCGATAAGTTTAATAAAAGCTTCTAAGAACTCTTCTTGAGCTATTTCATACTGCTGCAAATCTTTCGACATTGCCATAATAGCTTCAGATAACTCCCAAACTTCAGTAATGCTAGAATCAACCGATTGTACTTGGTCATAATGGCGCTCTTGTACTTTCTTGGTTTCTTTACGCAACAGCCTAATTGGATTCACAATTGGTGAACCGAATAGCCAAGCTAGTGGTAGCATAAGCAGAACACAAGCAACGGTCACTAGAATAGATATTTTCACCTGATTAGTTGCTTTGCTGTAAATCACTGCCTTGGGGATAACCACAGCAAAAAATTCTTTCGAATTAGAATTAGATTTAACCGGACTAACATAGATTAAGGTTTCTTCACCGTCGATCTCTCGCTCAAGGATCTGATCATGGCTACCTTGCGAAGTCGTTAAACTCACCAACTCTTGATAAGGCACCATAATATTATCGCGTGTCGTTTGTGTTCCAAACCACTTGTTTGCCAATGATGTTAACTGTGCATCAGTAATATTGGCTAACGCAAAGTTAATAATTGGGATCAGATTTTGGTATTCAGGATTTAATAAGATATAAAAAGCAGATGAAAAATTATCACGAAGGTCGGCAATATTATCCTGTAACTTAAGGTTCTGATAAAAATATTGCGATAGGCCAGCAGCCAACACTGGTTTAATATCAATGACCGCATCCGTTTGTCCTTCAGATACTGATTTAAATGCACTATTTCGATCTAAAAATTCGCGTATTTCAATATCAGGAAAGTTTTGACGTAATTTGTCTGCAATACCCCATCCAGATAAAATAGCCACCTTTTGGCCGGATAGTTCTGCATAGTTATTGATGGCAACGAGGTCAGTGCGAGTCACTAACGCTAAATCAAAATTATATACTGGATTGCTGTATGCACCATTGTATGTGTCGTCCAAGTTTTTATACAGCGAATGTAGGCCATCTAAAGAGTTATCATTGTATTTAGCAATTAATTCAGGCCAAGAGAAACCATTAATCAGTTCAAAATCAATACCGGTCATCTGTTCAATTAACATCAAAATGTCAACCGCATAACCTTGCGGTTGACCAGATAAAGAAAAATCTAAGGGAAACCAATCATTTTGATTAGATATTTTTATCTTCGGTGCTTTACTGACAATGCTGCGCTGCAATGCTGTCAGCAGCAAAGGAGCTGACTCTGGTATAACAGCATTTTCAGCCGCTTGTCGATTAGAAGATATCACTTCACCAGACTGACTATATAAATAAGATTCGACACCGCTAGTATCATCTAAACCCAGCTCTTTCAGTGATAACTTATCTTTGATAGACGACAACACGATATCGATACCCAAGATAGTGCTGGCAGCTTGATATTTACTATCTGGTAATTTAAGTGAATAGGTTTGACCCGTGATTTTTAAGTGTTTGAATAAATAAGGCTTAGTTTTAAATACTGTTTCAGTATTAGCAGCAATATACCAAGGTCTGGCGCTAGGAAAGAAATTGCTGGTCGTCGTCACCACATCTCGTAAAATGAAACGGCTGTCATAATAATACGTTTTTCGGATCCGCTCTTCACGAGACCCTTTAATCTTAATAACCACCCAGCGATCATTGGCTTTAGCCCCGATTTTTTTACGTACGATTGGTGAAGACTCGAGATTAATCAACTGATATAAATCTTCATTTTCAGCACCTATATAAATGCTATAAAACAATGCATTCTCTTTCATCACCTCAGCAAAAATATTACGCAGATCTTTGTCGTTAGATTGAATATCAAACATCTGACTTATTGAAGCTAACAGTCGAGCGGTACTGGTCGCGTTACGATCTAAATTTTTTGCATACTCAGATAATTCAGCAGAGGCTAGAGAAAGGCTTTGGACTGTATTTTCCATTGCCATATTCTTGCTAAAGTAATACTGCCAAGATACTGCAACCAGCCCCGTGATAAGGGTGGCAACCACAAACATGGTACCGACCATAAATCGAAGTGAAAAAGTGTTAATTTTCATTGTTATTCGTCCCTAAATACAATTACTGCACACAACTCTAGCACACCATGAAACATACTATATATCCACCCTTTAAAAGCGGAACATAATATTTTCTAGCGATTAAATAGTCCTGTTTAATTCAAAAAAATAACAGAAAAAATTAGAGTATGCTTTTAGGAACGACCCTTCTTAGTTTAACCCCCAACTGTTTGAATTTACTCACTTGGCTGTCGGGGTTCCAGTCAAGCGTGATGCGCCAAGCATTTTCAGGCTGCATCTCTTCTAACATGCCTTGTTTTACTTCTCCGGCCATTTTGTACGAAGGGATCACAACAAAGTTCTCAGTATTGAGATGCGTACTGCGCGGATCGAGATTAAAAGTACCTATCACTGCCACATTGTCATCAATCACCATGGTTTTCGCATGCAAGCCAAATATAGGTGCTTGATCGAGTTGTGTATGCATGACTTCCGACATGATTTTACGGCGTATTTGTGCATCTGGTTTAAACTCAAAAATTTTCACACCGGTTTTTAATAATGCTTTTCGATCTCTTTGATAACCACTGAACGCTTCCAAATTATCATTCGAAGCTAAACTATTAGTGAGGATCTTGACATCAACACCGTTATCCACCAGCGTTTTGAAATGACTGCGGGTATATTTTGTAGTGATCAAATAAGGCGTTTGGATCACTACAGATTTTTTGGCCCCTTGCAGCAATTCAACCAAACGCTCAGTCGAGATCCCGCTACCAGCTAAAAATTCAGTTTGATCATTCTTGCCCGGTACATCAGAAACATATTCCACATCGATTAACCATTGCAGCTCTTGTTGCTCTTGGATGCCAGCGATAATCATTGGCATATCTCGGATCTTCTTCCGTACGCTAGTAGCAAAGTTATTTGGATCGCAGGCATACTCATGTAACGCAGAAAAATTAGGCGCAACCTGAGATTGATCACGATCTTTAATCAACGCCTGCACATCAACACTTAGATCGCTTTGCCAAAACTGCTCAAATGATGACTGGATCTTATTCGCTTCTCCACCGACTAACATTACATCACGATCGCGAAAGTTGTACTCATGATCATAACCAAAGTATTCATCTGCAACATTACGCCCGCCGGTAATGGATACTTGGCCATCAACGGTGAAAGTCTTATTATGCATACGCTGGTTTAACTGATGGAAATTGGTCGTGAGGTTAACAACTTTCTGAAACAGGTTTTTACCTACATTGGCCATAGGGTTGTATATTTTAATCGACAAATTTTCTTGTTTAGATAACGTGAGTAGATCTTCACCATTGGCTTCCACCATGATGTCATCTACTAATACCCGCACCTTAATGCCACGCTCGGCGGCTTTAACTAAATAGTCCGTTGCTATTAAACCAACATTATCCGTAGAAAAAATAAAATACTGCACATCAATGGTTTTTTCGGCGTGTTCTGTTAGCCATGCTCGCGATAGCATAGCTTCAATGCCCTGCTCTAACACATAAACCCCGGTCTGGGTTTTCATCTTATCGGCAACTGGTGTTAAATACTCTGACAGCATAGCCCCAGGTTCATCTGTAATATCAGCGCAGTAATTTTGCGGAGAATCAGAGAACTGAATAGGCTTACTTGAACTGCATGCAGAGAGTAACGGTATTATGGCAAATATGGTCGTAGCAAGAAAAACTATTTTCAGCTTAAAGAAGCTAAAACGAGGAGTATTGATTAGCATCACTGATATTCCTTTATCAATTAATTATGTGAGATGTGATAGATAAAAAAACAAGGGCTTTAATGCCCTTGCTTTTTAATTTCCGAGTAAAACGCTATCTTAGGCGTTTAGCGTAAATCACACCTTTAACTTGACCCATACGGTTAAGTAAATGCGTCAAGGTATCAATATTAAACAGCTCAACATTGATCTCTAAAGTCGCAGTTTGCTGTTTGGGATCGGTACGCGTACTCATGCCAGATACGTGGATACGATCGTTGGCAAAGATAGTCGTCAGATCACGTAACAAACCACTGCGATCATTTGCATGTACAACGAGTGTCGCGCTATAACCACCGGAGAAGTCATTACCCCAAACTGCTTCAATTACACGTTCAGGTTGACGATTGTTTAACTCAGCATATTGTAAGCAACCCTGACGATGGATCGAAATACCACGACCTTGGGTAATGTAACCAATGATCTCATCACCTGGGATCGGCTGGCAACATTTGGCAATATGGGTCATTAAATTCCCCATACCTTCAACGACAATATGATCTTTTTTCTGCTTCTTGGGTTTATTTTGTGATTTCTGAACTTGCTGATCCACCAACTCTAACGCTAGCTTGTCTTCTTCTTCGGCACTTGGTTGCAGCAATTTCACTTTAATATGATTGATAACCTGATTTAAACGCGCATCACCACTACCTACCTGCGCAAGTAGATCATCCATGGTATTGGAGTTAAAACGATCGAAGGCGCAACTTGCATCAGCTAGGATCAAACCTAACTTCTGCATTTCACCTTCAAGCATATCTTTACCCGCCGCGATATTTTTATCTCGATCTAGACGCTTAAAGTAGGTATTAATTTTAGCGCGAGCGCGAGTTGATTTAACATAGCCGAGATTTGGTAATAACCAATCACGACTCGGATTGGGGTTTTTCTGCGTGATGATCTCTATTTGATCGCCAGTCTGCAGTTCATAAGTAAACGGCACAATACGCCCACTGATCTTAGCGCCAATGCATCTGTGACCAACCATGCTATGGACATAATAAGCAAAATCCAGCGGCGTTGATCCTTGTGGCATATCAACCACGTCACCTTGTGGCGTAAACACATAAACGCGATCATCAAATACCTGACTACGTAACTCATCAACCAAGTTACCGCTTTCAGTCATATCATCTTGCCACGCTAACAGTTTACGTAGCCAAGCAATTTTCTCTTCATAACTGCCTTGCTTGCCGCCATCGCTACCTTCTTTATAGCGCCAATGCGCCGCGACACCCAATTCGGCATCATCATGCATCTGTTGAGTTCGAATCTGTACTTCAACCGGTTTACCTTCTTCGCCTACTGCAACCACAGTATGGATAGACTGGTAACCATTGGCTTTCGGATTAGCAACATAATCATCAAACTCGCTCGGAATCGGACGATACAAGGTATGTAAAACCCCAAGAGCCGCGTAACAATCTTGTAGCTCAGCCGCGATCACTCGCACTGCACGTACATCATACAGCCCAGAAAAATCGAGATTTTTCTTCTGCATTTTTTTCCAAATACTGTAGATATGCTTCGGGCGACCATAGACTTCAACTTTCGCACCTGTCGCTTCAACCCCTTGTTTTACTTTCTCAACAAAGTTATCAATAAATTCTTCGCGATCGATACGGCGTTCGAGTAATAGCTTAGCGATTTGCTTATAAGTTTCAGGATGAGAATAACGGAAAGAGAGATCTTCCAGTTCCCATTTCAGCTGACCAATACCCAGACGGTTCGCTAGTGGTGCGTAAATATCCGAAATTTCTTTTGCTGCTAGGACACGTTCTTCCTCACTGGCATCTTTAACATCACGTAAATGACAAATACGCTCAGCGAGTTTAATCACGATAGCGCGAACATCATCAACAATCGCCATTAACATACGGCGTAAATTATCGACTTGGTTTTCAGATGGTTTTGAGGTTTTTGCCTGCAGGGTACGGATAGCATCCATCTCAATAACAGAAACCAACAACTTAACTAATGTCTCACCAAATTCGGTTTCGATTGTTTCAGCGGTAAATAATTTCGCTTCAAAAAATGGATACAGTAATGCCGCGGTGAGCGTTTCCATATCCATATCCATAGTCATTAAGATTTCAATCATCTCAACGCCATAAGCCAACAAAGGCGCGACTGAAGTTGGTTCAATATCAGTAGTCACATCTGCTGATTTTGCTTCTGTCGTTTTCGCTTCATCAGCAAGTTTGAGGCTAGCTAAGCGGTTATATAAGGCAAATAATTCATCTTGCTCAGTTGTAGTTAAGGCAAGTGAAGACGTCCAAGTCTTGGCATCAAAATCTGCCGGGTTAGTCAAATGTGAATCGCGTACCGCAACCATAGTAAATTCCTAACAAGATAAATTAAAAAAATAGGCTTATAAAAAAACTTAAATACGTTCGAATAACGCCATCGATTCGACATGCCCAGTTTGTGGGAACATATCAATCATGCCGAGACGGGTTAGCTTGTACTGCTGCGTCATTAGTAGTTTTGAGTCTCGTGCTAATGTTGCCGGATTGCAAGATACATAAACGATTTTTTTAGCCTTAAGCTTATGTAAATACTGTACTGTTTCTGCTGCACCAGCACGAGCGGGATCGAGTAAGACTTTATCAAACGAGTTTCGAGCCCAGCTCAATTTAGAGAAATCACTCGACAAATCAGCTTGATAAAATTGGCAATTATTTAGCTCATTAACTTGGGCATTATGCTGTGCTTGGCGCACCATTTCATCGACGCCTTCCACACCAGTTACTGTCGCACAATGCTTAGCAATCGCTAAACTAAAGTTACCGCCACCACAGAATAGGTCTAATACTCGATCATCAGCATCAAGTTCGAGCCAATCCATCGCCTGTTTAACCATGGCTTCATTCACATCAGGATTGACCTGAATAAAATTACCCGGTGTAAATTGCAGTGTTAAATCTTGGCTTGGTAAACTGTAATGGCAGTCCCCAGTATTAGCATCAAGCTTAACGACAGCATCTGATTCTGTTTGCAGATAAATACCGATATTATATTGCTCAGCGAACTCAGCTAATTTTTCACTGTCTTTTTCATGCAGTGGTTTCATGATGCGCAATAAGCATACATGACCCGACTCCACGGCAAACAATTCAATATGACCTAAATCGCGCTTAATCTTCAATTTAGAGATCAGGCTTCGTAACGGTACAATTAACTCCGATAACTCAGGAACCAGAACCGGACAGGTGCTGATTTCAACTAATGATTTACTGTTCTTTTGACGAAAACCGAACATCAATTGTTTTTGCTTGCGTTCAAACATCACACTCAAACGTGCGGTGCGACGATATTGCCATGGTGCAGAGAATAGTGGCGGTGCAAATACGAAATCTTGTGCTTGAGTGAAATTTTTCAATAAGCTAAACAAAGCTGCTTGTTTATACTCAGTCTGATCTTCACCATTTAACGTTTGCAAACTACAGCCACCGCATGTTGCATAGTGTGGGCATGCCGGTGCTATTCGCTTGGCCGATGGTTGCAATACTTTGGTCAGGGTTGCCTTGGCATATTGTTTTTTCTGCTCAGTTACTTGCGCTAATACTCGTTCACCCGGCAACGCACCTGCGACAAACACTGCTTTACCCGATAAGCGACCAAAGCCTAATCCTTGATGGTCTAACTTTTCAATACTGATCTCGACCGCTTTACTTGGGCCTTTAATTACTTTCTTTGCTTTAAAAATTTGCGCCATGTCGATATACAACTATTACCTTAACCATCATTTAGGGTATTATTCTAACCTGCTTTCCAGCTTTATTCTTTAAATAATAACCAACTTCTACTGATAGCTACCTGTCAGCATGAATAAGATGAGTTTATGACTAAATACGGGCTGCGTGCCAAAGTAATGTCGCTAACGATTTTACCAACAGTTTTAATTGGTACCTTATTAGCCAGCTATTTCACCTTCAATCGCTATCAGCAATTGGAAACGGTATTAATAGAGCAAGGTATCAATATTATTGAGCCGCTTGCGATAGCCAGTGAATATGGCATGCTACAAAACAGCCGTGAATCGCTCAAGAAACTGCTCGGGTTAACCCACAGGAAATTCGCACCAACCATTAAAAGTATCGCTATTTTTGATACCAATAATAAACTCTTCGTTACCAGTAATTACCACCGTAATTTTTCGGTATTAAAGAGTAATCAACAGAGTTTACTGCCCGACTCCACTCAAGTCGAAGTGCTCGAAGATTTCATTATTCTACGCTCCCCGATCATTGCCGAGATTGAAAATAGTAATTTTCCTCTAACGCTAAACAACCCCGAACAGATCCTCGGCTATTTATCAATTCAACTGATCCGCGACAAAGCTATTTTGCTACAATACCGCGATACGACGGTAGCAATTTTCATCGTATTATTAGGCTTCTTAACCGCATTGGTATTTTCATGGCGATTAGTTAAAAACGTAACCCAACCGATCACCGACATGGTAAAGGTGGTTGATAGAATTAGAGAGGGCCGCCTCGATGCCAGAGTAATCGGGGAACAAACTGGTGAATTAGCACTGCTTAAAAATGGCATTAACTCCATGGCAAAATCCTTATCGGCTTACCATGAAGAAATGCAGCAGAATATTGATCAAGCCACCTCGGATTTACGGGAAACACTCGAGCAAATAGAAATTCAAAATATTGAACTCGATATGGCAAAAAAACGTGCCCAAGCGGCCGCTCGGGTTAAGTCTGAATTCTTGGCTAACATGAGTCACGAACTACGAACCCCATTGAACGGTGTGATCGGTTTTTCTCGTCAACTATTAAAGACCTCACTCAGTCCCAATCAAAGTGACTATTTACAAACCATCGAAAGATCGGCGAATAATTTGCTAAGCATCATTAACGATATTCTCGATTTCTCGAAGTTGGAAGCTGGGAAATTAACCCTAGAACAAATTCCGTTTAATTTGCGCGATACCATCGAAGAAGCCGCTATTTTACTAGCACCAACTGTGCATGAAAAAGGCTTAGAGCTATCGCTACATGTGGATAAAGATGTGCCTGACGGCATTATTGGCGACCCGTTTAGATTCCAGCAAGTAATTACTAACTTACTTGGTAACGCAATTAAATTTACTGAGCGCGGCAATATCGATATTCATATCGAACTACTGCGCACTATAGATAACAGCGTTATTATTCAGACCAACATTCGCGATACCGGTATTGGTATTTCAGCACAGCAACAAGCACAACTATTTGAAGCGTTCAACCAAGCTGATACCAGTATTTCTCGTCGCTATGGTGGTACAGGTCTGGGTCTGGTTATTACTCAGCGCTTGGTTGAGTTCATGGGGGGCGCAATTTCATTAAGCTCAGATTTAGGCCAAGGTTCTAACTTTAACTTCTCATTGCAGTTTAATGTACCGCATAACATTATCAGTGACCCTCTGCCGATCTCAGAATTACAAGGTAAGCAAGTGCTACTTTATGAACCAGATAATTACTCAACTCGTTCGTTAATTTCGTTATTGAATAGCTGGGATCTCGATGTCTTGCATTGTTCTAATGAAGCGCAGTGGGATCACTATATTAAACAATCTTATTATTGCGCCATCATAGCTCAGAGTAATGAAACCAATCTGACCCCTATGTATACCAAGATGAGCATCTGTCACGACCGTGATATTCCAGTCATCGTACTGATAAACTCTTCAGATCCATGCCTGCAAGAAGACATCATTCGCGTAGGCGCTAAACATTGTTTAAGCAAACCTTGTAACCACAGAAAACTGGCTAATGCGCTCACTTATCTCGATGACAAACAAGTCATCGCTCAACCACAGTTTAAAATCGAAAAACCCAAGTCAAAAATCAACCTTTCAATTCTGGCTGTAGATGATAACCCTGCAAACTTAAAACTGATCAGCGCGATGTTAGGTGATTCAGTAGTGAATATCGAAACTTGTACTAATGGCTATGAAGCGGTTGAACGAGCTAAAGACGTCGATTTTGATCTCATCTTCATGGACATTCAGATGCCAGTGATGGATGGTATTACCGCTTGTCAAACTATCCGAGAAGGTAGCCGCAATAAAGCCACACCAATTATTGCCGTAACAGCACATGCGATGAGTGGTGAACGCGACCGTTTATTAAGTAAAGGCATGGACGACTACCTGACAAAGCCGATTGATGAAAGCATCCTAAAACGTATGCTGCAGCAATGGGGAAGAAACCCTCATCAAGAGAACTCTACGACGGTGAATCACATTCTCGATTGGCCGCTTACTCTCTCGCAATCTATGGGTAAAGAAGACTTAGCGACCGACATGCTAACGATGTTTATTAATTCACTGCCTGAGATTCATCAGCAGTTAGAACAAGCATTAAATAATCAAATTTCGAGTGAGAAATTCCAACAACATATTCATAAGTTTAATGGTGCTGCGGCTTGTTGTGGCGTAGTTAAAATTCAAAAACTGGCAGACCAGATTGAAACGACATTACGTAAAGGGGCTGAAATGGAAGAGATTGTTCCTGAAATTTATGAGTTGCAAGAATGCTTAGAAATTGTAGTTGGTGAAGCTAAACCGTATTTAGCTCATATTTAGCTTATATTTAAAATAGAGTGTGTTATCAAATCCTGTAACCCTGAAGGGCATTGGATTCGCTCGAGCTATCCCTGTTCGCTTGAAAAGCGATAACCAAAAAGGAGCCATGGGCTCCTTTCATTTCTGCAAATAGAGCGTGTTAATTAACGACGCGCTTCTTGCATAATATCGTACATATCTTTAACTGCTTTAGCTAAACCATCAAAGGCTGCGCGAGCAATAATGGCATGGCCAATATTCAATTCATAAATCTCAGGAATTGCCGCTATCGGTTGTACGTTATGATAATGCAAACCATGACCAGCATTCACTTTCAAACCGGCATTATGCGCATGGCTTACGCCAGCTGCAATTTTTTTCAATTCCGCTTGTTGGGCAGCGTCGTTTTCTGCATCTGCGTAAGCGCCAGTATGCACTTCAATAAAAGATGCGCCCGAGGCAACAGCTGCATCGATTTGCTCTTTTTCAGCATCAATGAATAGTGATACTTTTATACCAGCGGCTTTAAGTTTCGTCACTGCAGCCGTGATTTTATCAAGTTGCCCTACTACATCAAGGCCACCTTCAGTCGTCACTTCTTCGCGCTTTTCAGGCACGAGGCAAACAAATTCAGGTTGCACATCACAAGCAATAGCAACCATTTCATCAGTCACTGCCATTTCTAAATTCATGCGTGTTTGAATCGTTTGTTTTAATACATGCACATCACGATCTTGGATATGACGACGGTCTTCACGTAAATGCACTGTGATACCATCGGCACCGTTTAGTTCAGCCACAGACGCCGCATAAACAGGGTCTGGATAAGTAGTACCACGAGCTTGACGCAAAGTAGCAATATGGTCGATGTTGACACCTAAAAAGATCTTATTCACGTTTAATTCCTTTATTTATAAATAATTCTCTGCTTTTCAACGGTTTATTACCTAAGTAAGGCAACAGTATTTGACGACAAAATCGTTTAGCGGCCGCCAGATTTTGTGAATTAAATTCACGCTGCTCAAAGGCCAATAAATCCCGGCCATAAAATGCATTATCTACGGCCATCTTATATATCGATGACACAATACCCACATGCGGCACATATTTGTAAATACGCTCAGGATGAATAGCGTCTAATGTATCAGAACAATAACTTAACGACGCTATATTACCTAGACATTGCATCAAATCTAATTCAAAACGACGTAATAACGGTTCTAGATCGTATTTTTTAGCTAAGCCTAATAATGCATTTTGATAATGAGAAAATAACGCGGGATTAGCTTGCTCAGCGGGTAATAAACGGTATAGCAGTTCATTGAGGTAGAAGCTTGCATATAAGCTGCGACCGATAAGAGGGAGAGAGTTAGATATCGCTTCCACTTGTCGCATGGATTTCAATCCACCACGACCGGAGAAAGCGACATTAAGCAAAGTAAAAGGCTGTAAAATTGCACTTTGACTATTTTTACGTCCGCGCCCAGCACGCGCCACTAAAGAAATCTTGCCGTCATTAATAGTAAAAAAATCTATTAATAAACTGCTTTCTTTAAAAGGGCGACGATGCAATACGAAGGCGTTTTGTAAGTCCATGCAACAACCGCCTTACTAAGACATTTTATACTTCATCACCGTAGCCTAAGCTACGTAGTGCGCGTTCGTCATCAGCCCAACCAGACTTCACTTTAACCCAACATTCTAAGAAAACTTTATTATCAAATAAGGTTTCCATATCACGACGAGCTTCAGTGCCGATAGTTTTTAGCTTCGCGCCTTTATTACCGATAACCATGCGTTTTTGGGTATCACGTTCAACCAAGATCAGCGCGTTGATATGGAATGTACCATTCTCACTCACTTTAAATTGCTCGATTTCAACCGTGATTGAATACGGTAGTTCTTGGCCGGTGAAACGCATTAGTTTTTCACGAATGATTTCAGATGCCATGAAGCGTGAAGAACGATCGGTTATATGATCTTCAGGGAAATAGAAGTCGCCTTCTTGTAACTGCTGGCCACATAATTCACGTAACATTTCTACGTTAGTACCTTTAGTCGCAGAGATAGGGATAATTTCGGCAAAATTAAACTTCTCAGCCAGAACTTGTAGGTGCGGCATTAGCTCTTCAGCTTTATCTTTGATCGCATCTGTTTTATTCACAGCAAGATAAATTGGGCGGCCAATATCGCGCAACTTATTCAACACCATGTCGTCATCTTCAGTCCAACGTGTACCGTCAACTACAAATACCACAGCATCAACATCAATATCTTTCAATGAACTACTTGCTGCGCGGTTCATTAAGCGGTTGATTGCACGTTTTTCATCAATATGTAGACCCGGAGTATCTACAAATACAGTTTGACGATTTTCTACGGTATCGATACCAAGAATACGGTGACGAGTAGTTTGTGGCTTACGCGAAGTAATACTTACTTTTTGGCCTAAGATACGGTTTAACAGGGTAGATTTACCCACGTTAGGGCGACCAACAATAGCAACGAAGCCGCTATAAGTCATATCGTTCATGATAATTGCTCCAGTAGCTCTAATGCTTTTTGAGCTGCTTTTTGTTCTGCTTTACGACGGCTAGTACCAGTACCTTGTACTGGCATATCAAGTGCCGTAATTGTGCAATGAATAGTGAACTCTTGATTATGAGCTTCACCTTTAACCTCAACGACTTGGTATTGAGGTAACTCTTGCTTACGTCCTTGCAGCCATTCTTGTAACTGAGTTTTTGCGTCTTTTTGACCAATACCGGGCTCGATAGCCGCTAAACGCGTTGCATACCAAGCCAGTACGCGTTCACGCGTTGTTTCCATGTCGCTGTCTAAATACATAGCACCGATCAAGGCTTCAACTGTGTCCGCAAGAATCGAATCACGGCGGAAACCACCACTCTTCAATTCACCAGGGCCAAGAATTAAGCTATCGCTTAGTTCAAATTCACGGGCTAATTCGGCGAGTGTTAAACCTTTTACCAAGGTTGCACGCATGCGACTTAAATCGCCTTCTGGCACTTCTGGAAACTGTTTAAACAGTGCATCAGAAATAATAAAGCCAAGCACTGAATCACCAAGAAACTCTAAACGCTCATTATGCTTATAGTAAGCACTGCGGTGAGTAAGTGCTTGTTGTAACAAAGCACTATCTTGGTATTGATAACCTAATACGCGTTGCAGTTTTTCTAATAAAATTGTCATAATTTACTTTAACTTACCAATACGACTAAAGCGGATACCATTTGGTACCCAACTTGGAATCAACGAGTCTGATGAACGATCAAATTCAAAACTAGTCCAGATAAATACCGCTTTACCAACCAAGTTAGCTTCTGGCACAAAACCCCAGAAACGACTATCAGCACTGTTATCACGGTTATCACCCATCATAAAATACTGACCTGGTGGCACAACCCACTCATAGCTACGAGTTGGTGGCGCAGGTTGTTGGTAGAAGCGTGCCGCCATATCTGGGCGACTTGGATTTATCAATAGATTATGTTCGATATCGCCAAGCTGCTCAGTATATTGCTGCAATTCGGTCATATCATCTTTGAATTTACCAATTTCAACCAGACTCAAGTCCAATTGTTTGTAACCAGCACAATTTGCGCCGCTACATGCTTTTTGAATAAAAACCTTTTTCCCACGATAAGCAATACGATCACCCGGTAAACCAACGACGCGCTTGATATAATCAATGGTTGGTTGTGGCGGATATTTAAATACCACCACATCACCGCGCTCGGGTTTACCCGTTTCAACAATTGTTTTGCGTAGCACAGGATCTTTGATGCCATATGCAAACTTCTCAACCAAGATAAAATCACCAACTAATAGCGTTGGCATCATAGATCCTGATGGAATTTGAAATGGTTCATAGATAAATGAGCGTAAGATCATCACCGCCGCAATCACAGGAAACATCGATTTTGCATTTTCAACAATTATCGATTCTTGTCCTAGTTTTTCGATTGCTTCCGGTGGTAATTCTGCTTGAGAAGTTGCAAACGCAACTTTCTCAGCACGGGCTTTCGCCCAAATGAATTTATCTAATGCCCAAATAATGCCGCTAACAAAAGTAACGATCACTAATATCAGTGAAAAATAGGTTGCCATTTTTTGTTAGTCCTTTCCGATATGCAATACGGCTAAGAAGGCTTCTTGAGGCACTTCTACATTACCGACTTGCTTCATCCGTTTCTTACCATCTTTCTGTTTCTGTAGCAGTTTCTTCTTACGAGAAACGTCACCGCCATAGCATTTCGCAATTACGTTTTTACGCATTTGCTTAACGGTACTACGCGCGATAACTTGCGAGCCGATCACGGCTTGAATGGCAATATTAAACATTTGACGTGGGATCAAATCTTTCATTTTTTCAACTAATAAACGACCACGGTTCATTGAGTTATCACGATGGGTGATCATAGCTAACGCATCAACACGATCGCTGTTAATGAGTACATCAACACGTACCATGTCAGCAGGGTTGAAATATTTGAAAGAGTAATCCAGTGATGCATAACCGCGGCTGGTCGATTTCAAGCGGTCAAAGAAATCCATTACGACTTCACCCATCGGGATCTCATAAGTAAGGGCAACTTGTTTACCGTGATAATCCATCTTAGTTTGTACACCACGCTTATCAACACACAAGGTAATTACATTACCGAGGTATTCTTGTGGTACTAAGATGTGACATTCTGCGATTGGCTCACGAATTTCTTCGATATCATTGATTGCTGGCAATTTAGCCGGGCTATCAACGTAAACAACTTCACCTTTACGGGTTTCTACTTCGTAGACTACCGTTGGCGCAGTGGTAATTAGCTCAAGATCATATTCACGCTCTAGACGCTCTTGAATAATTTCCATATGCAGTAAACCTAAGAAACCACAACGGAAACCAAAGCCCAGTGCAGTTGAGCTTTCTGGTTCATAGAACAATGAAGCATCGTTAAGGCTCAGTTTACCCAGCGCATCACGAAAAGCTTCATAGTCATCAGAGCTAATTGGGAACATACCCGCATAAACCTGAGGCTTAACTTTACTGAAACCAGGAACCGCTTGTTCTGCAGGACGACGAGTATTAGTCAGCGTATCACCTACTGGTGCGCCTAAAATATCCTTAATACCGCAAATCACATAACCCACTTCACCGCATTTTAATACGCCGGTATCCGTTTGTTTCGGTGTGAAGATGCCCACTTGATCAACCAAATGAGATTGACCCGTCGACATCACAGTGATTTTATCGCCTTTGCGTAATTCACCATTCATGATACGTACTAGAGATACAACACCTTGGTAATTATCGAACCAAGAGTCAATAATCAATGCTTGTAGAGGCGCTTCAATAGAACCTTCTGATGGGCACGGGATCTGCGTAACGATAGTTTCAAGTACTTCTTCGATACCTAAACCTGTTTTCGCAGAACAACGTGTTGCTTCCATTGCATCGATACCGATAATTTCTTCGATCTCTTCAGCAACGCGGTCAGGGTCTGCAGCAGGTAAGTCGATTTTATTTAAAATCGGCACAACCTCGAGATCCATTTCAATCGCGGTATAACAGTTTGCAAGTGTTTGCGCTTCAACACCTTGTCCAGCGTCGACGACAAGTAAAGCACCCTCACAAGCGGCTAATGAGCGAGATACCTCATAGCTGAAGTCCACGTGTCCTGGAGTATCAATAAAGTTAAGCTGGTAAGTTTCACCATCTTTTGCTTTATAATCCAGCGTTACGCTTTGTGCTTTAATTGTAATACCACGCTCTTTCTCAATATCCATTGAGTCGAGAACTTGAGCTTCCATTTCGCGATTTGATAAACCGCCACAAACTTGAATCAAACGATCAGATAAAGTTGATTTACCGTGATCGATATGAGCAATAATTGAAAAATTACGAATATGCTTCATGGGTTAGATGCTATCCAATTCTTATAGATATGAAACTGACGAAAGGCGGATTTTAACGGATTTACGGGATGACTGCTATCTTTCAATTGCTTTTAATCTGGTCGCCATTGACCTATGATTTCAGCCTGACTCACAACACCCACCATTTTTGGTTTAAAATCAAACCTTTGCTCGTAGTTAGCGCTAAATACCTTGGTTAATTTAAAGCCCAGAAAAACACCTGTAAATGCAGATAGGATTACGGATAATTCATTATCGTATTGCAAAAACGTAGTTAGCAGTTGGGCTAGCACTATTGACGTAAGCATGGTGAATAATGGCAATAGATAAACCAGCATGGCGCTAGTAATAATATTCTTTTCACGCAAGCCGACATCAATCTTATCACCGACACTGACTTGAGCTGTGCCTGTCACGACAAATTGATGGCTACGTTGGGGAAATGCTTTGGCTATGGTACCAGTGCCACATTCAGCACTGGCATGACAATGATTACAGGCAGAATGGCTTTCGCATTGCACGGTCAACTGATCGCCCGTGATACTTTTTACAACTGCAGTTTCTATAATCATGTTTGCGCATTACCTTAATCAATTAACGTATATTACGGATAACTGAATTGGCAATTTTCTTTGCAGTCATTACAGGGATTTCACCTACAACAACAATTTCAACATCATCCGTTATTTTAGATTGTAAACTAATCTGACCGGATACACCTAATCCTTGCGTTAAACTGCCGGATTGAGGGTCGCTGTTAATATAAACAGACACATCAACTAAACCATCAGAATACTGTAAGTAGCTGACTTCTTGGCCGATACCTGCCACTTGATGTTTGTTGTTTGAAACCATAGTGAAACCGCTGGGTAACCAAGTCGTTTTCCACTCAGATTCTTTGACTTTATCGTTAGGACGCATGGTTAATATCGTTGGCATCTTGCTCTTCGACATCTGTTCAATCCAAGGAGTAATACTCGGGAATTGGTACAGAGATACCGCCATTATTTGATAGACCACTTCACCACTGTTTTGGATCATATCCACGCGCAGCGGTAAACTAGTTTTCATATCAATCCACAGCAGATAACCAAAACGGTATTTATCTTTTGGTACTACGCGAACAACTTGGCTAACTCGTCCGGTAATACGCGAACGACCACCCACAAATACGGCTTCATAACTGTCTTTTTCTACACCAGTCAACTCGGTAGCCATTAATTTGAATAATAGTCCGGGAATATTAACGGATTTTAATGAATAGCTTTGTTGCTCAGCTTCAAAGAAGCTCGTGACATCACCACGACGTAAATACTCACGTGGGTTGCCATTTAACGATAATAAATGCCCAGTAGAAACACCATCTACAACACCATGGCTATAGCGCATTGGTGTTATCCGACCTTTTTCTAACTCAACATAAGAGAGATCATAATTGAGGCTATTAAAGGCTGTTTTCATTTTGCCTAATAACACTTCAGCGCTGACTTCTTCACTACTCCATGTCGCAGGACTTACAAGCGTGCAGCACAGTAATAGAAAGGCAAAACTTTGTTTGAGCATAGTTATTTAATCACTTTTATTTATTCATTATTCTTGGATGCGTTTTTGTAACTGGTGATCAAGTACAAAAGCATTAATACGGCGGATCTGAGTTACTTTCTCTTCGTCAGTTAGTTCACGCTTAACTTGTGTTTGTCCTGGAGATTCCAAACTCAAACTTACCGGAGAAGCCACCCCCGCTAACGGCATTACGCTCAATGCAGAATCAACACTGTTTAGTTGCTCTGCAGTTTCGCTATTTTGCACGCCAGTGATAATCATGAAAGTCACGGAAGCGGCAATCGCAAATTGACCACCAGTCTTCAGCCAAGGCTGAATAACACGTTGGAAAAACGAGTTATCGTTAGCACTTTCTTTATTAATATAGGCTTGCGGCATAACTAACGCTGGCTCATCAGTAATAGCGGCACTGATTGCTTGAGTTAAATCGAGGTTAATTTTGTCGGTCGTTTCGCCGCGCATTACATCGCCAATTAAATGGTAGTGTTGCCAGCTTGATGACAGTGATTCATCAGTGCTGAGCTGGTCTAACAGGGCTGCATCAATGTTTTCATTGTCTATAAGGGAAGATAGATTTTCTTTAGTGTTCATAATTAATACCTAAATTCATTAGTCCTTTGTTCACCGATATCAGCATTCAATCGATGTACTATGTGTTGCTAAAGCGAAACCCATTAGCTTTGTAATAATGGTTTCAGCTTAATTTCAATTGCTTCTCGAGCACGGAAAATACGTGAGCGAACAGTGCCAACGGGACAGTTCATTATCACGCTGATGTCGTCATAACTCATGCCTTCCATTTCGCGCAAGGTAATTGCAGTGCGAAGCTCATCCGGTAAATTGTCTATTACAGAGTTAATGACAGCTTTCATTTCTTCCGCTAACACCACGCGTTCAGGCGTCGATGATTCACGCATTGCATCATTGCCATCATAAAATTCAGCATCTGCAGCATCAATATCGTTCGCAGGCGGGCGGCGTCCTTGAGCAATTAAGTAGTTCTTCGCGGTATTACTCGCAATCCGATATAACCAAGTGTAAAACGCACTATCACCTCGAAAATTAGGCAAAGCGCGGTAAGCCTTAATAAAAGCTTCTTGCGTTACATCCGCAACGTCGCCACTGGCTGACACATAACGTGACACCAAGTTCGACACTTTTTGTTGGTATTTTAATACCAGTAAGTTGAATGCAGCTTTGTCGCCAGCTTGGACTCGTTCAACTAATTGCAAGTCCGTTTCTTTAGCACTCATTAGTAATTGATTACCTCATTATTATTCTTGTAACACTAGTATTACTAATGCGTATATTTTCAGACTACACGATACTTATTTAGTTCGTAAAAAAGTAAATTAAGTTCGCAATAAAATAAATTAGGTTAGCTATAAACTCAAATTAAACTACAGAAAAGTAAATAAATAAAAATATCTTTTTATTGCCTTAGCTTATGAGCATATAATGCCCTAATAAGGGTTAGTCACCAATGAATTATAACGAGCGTTAACTATGAGAACAAATACGGAATACCAAAGTGATGTATTAATTATCGGCAGTGGTGCCGCTGGTTTATCACTGGCGCTAAAACTTGCTGAGCACGCATCAGTCAGAGTATTAAGCAAAGGCAACATGACCGAGGGTTCAACCTTGTATGCGCAAGGTGGCATTGCCGCCGTATTTGATGAATCTGATAGTGTCGAAGGCCACGTTGCCGACACTCTCATTGCTGGTGCGGGTTTGTGTGATGAAGAAACGGTTACTTTCACCGCAAGCCATGCTCCAGGCAGTTTGAACTGGCTTATTGATGAAGGTACGCCGTTTGATAAAGTCACCGACGAATCCGGTAAACAACAATATCATCTCACTAAAGAAGGTGGCCATAGTCACCGCCGCATTCTGCATGCTGCCGATGCTACCGGTAAAGTCGTACAAAACACCCTGATCAATAATGTTCAGCAACATCCAAACATTACCTTAATGGAACGCTTTAACGCGGTTGACTTGATCTCAACAAAGCAATTAAAACAGCCTTCAAACCGCATAATCGGTGCTTATGTTTGGAATCGCGATACTGAAACTGTTGAAGTAGTGAAAGCACGTTTTGTGATCTTGGCTACTGGCGGCGCCAGCAAAGTTTATCAATATACCAGTAATCCGGATGTTTCCAGTGGTGATGGTATTGCTATGGCATGGCGTGCGGGTTGCCGTGTCGCGAACATGGAATTCAATCAATTCCACCCGACTTGTTTATTTCACCCTGACGCAAAAAACTTCTTATTGACCGAAGCCCTGCGCGGTGAAGGCGCTTATTTACGTCATGCTGACGGCACCCGTTTTATGCCTAGCTTCGATGAACGTGCAGAATTAGCTCCCCGCGATATTGTTGCACGCGCTATCGATTTTGAAATGAAGCGTTTGGGTACCGACTGTGTTTATCTAGATATTACTCACAAGCCTGCTGAGTTTATTATTAGCCACTTCCCGACTATCTATGAGCGTTGTTTAAAACTCGGTATCGATATTACTAAAGAGCCAATTCCAGCCGTGCCCGCTGCTCATTATACTTGTGGTGGTGTAATGACAGATTTGACGGGGCAAACCGACATGCGTGGTTTATATGCCATTGGCGAAGTTGCTTATACTGGTTTACACGGCGCTAACCGCTTAGCCAGTAATTCACTGTTAGAATGCATAGTGTTTGCCCATGCCGCTGCCGATGATATTTTAACGCAACTGAATAAAAAGCATAAGAACTACGCGATTCCAGCGTGGGATGAGAGCAAGGTTACGAACTCTGATGAAGAAGTGATTATTCAACATAACTGGCACGAACTGCGCCTGTTTATGTGGGATTACGTGGGTATCGTGCGTACAACTAAACGCTTAGAGCGCGCACTGCGTCGAGTGAACTTATTACAACAAGAAATCGATGAATACTACAGTAACTTCCGTGTCAGCAATAACTTACTGGAACTGCGTAATTTGGTTGTCGTAGCTGAGTTGATTATTCGCAGTGCACTAAGCCGTAAAGAAAGTCGCGGTCTGCATTACACCTTGGATTATCCAGAACAGTTAGACAATCCAACACCAACTATTTTACAACCAGAACTTTAAGCCTTCCAATAAAAACCAGCCTCCATTTGGCTGGTTTTTTATCAAAGATTAACTACGAAATACTCGCCTGCATAATATATTGAGGGCCAGCGAGTCCGCCCAAATAGTGCTTATCCGTATCAGTAAAACCGCCTTTTAAATAACAAGCTCTCGCAGCTGGATTCTTACAATTAACAGTAAGATAGATTTCGTCATATGATGAATAAAACGTTTTCAGATATGGTAATAGTGCTTGTACCGAGGCCGCTCCAACACCTCGACCTTGCTGACCTAAATCAATAGCAAATGCTCTTAAACCAATCGAATCTTCAGTACAGAAATCAAATTGAGCAGGATAATCTGTATCAATTTTAAAGAAACCGACTACAACACTATCTAGCTTAATTACATGACGATGAATATTAGCACTGGAATCTGCAATAAACTCAACTGCCGTTCCTGCAAATTTAATCTGATCTTCAGCGAGAACGATATCCAGAACATCCGAGATATAGTTATCATTGAGCATTTCTATGTTGATCATTGAGTTTCCGTATTAGATAACAAGCTTTGTATTACAATCACTTAAAAAAACTAAATTTCTTGGTGAATTCTCGCAATGCTTCCGTTTCACCAAATAAACAGATACCGAGATAATTTAAATCAGCTTCCCGCGTTTTTCGTTTTCATTGCTACCTCTATTGAATCAATCAATCATCTTCCCTTACAAATTAACGCGCTTTTAGCGACAGCGTAATCGTAAACACAGCCACAGGTTCGTCACCGGTTTTATCTGGGCAGGTAGCAATAACTTTAATTTCACGGTTTAAGCGCTCTTTAGTTTGCACTGCTTCTTCGACGTATTTGGCTATTTCCAAGCCTTGCGTGCAAGTGAAATAGGTATCACCTTCTGCGCGTTTTTTGAAATCGACATGCATGTCTTTTAGGGCAAAGACCACGTTAATATCGCGCATCATAGTTTTATGCATGGCGGCTAATACGCTAGTGCAATCGGCGGCACTGGTCAGTACGCCAACAAACATGCTGTTGATGTGATTTTTATTACGCCGTTTAAAGGGCATTTTCACTGTGCAGACTTCATCATCTAATTGCACTACAGACGGGCGCATAAAAAATAACGAAGGGACTTTTAATAAGGTAAACATGCGCAGCCATGCGGTATGGCGGTGCGGTTCCGGTAATTTCAAAAATTCGGGGATATTATTAAGTAGCGACATTCCATTGCTCCACTGTTAGATATTATTAATTTAAATTAAACAGTCTCAGCTCGAACGAAATAACATTAAGAACGGATTTAGACTTTTCTAAGCAAAATGTCTTTTTCATGGATGAAAAAGCCAAGCTTACAAGGATGTACTTGCAGCGTTTTTGCGGGAAAACGCCTAATATCCTTTCGTTGAGCGCGACGATTAAGTAAATACTCTACATATCAGATTAACATGAAGTAAAAACAGAAAAGATGACCCATAACCAAAATCATCACTTCCTAGAAAAACAAGATTTATAACTAATTATCATCGCTTTTAGGGGATATAAATAAGGTTTTCGACATATCACCGTGCAGTACCTCAATTTGCTCAGGCGCCCCTGATTCTGCAAACTGGATAATGCCAATACCACTCTTGTTGACTAATCGGCGATGAGCCACATCATGATACTCAAGCTGTTTCCCATCAGTATCTATCACAGGTTTACGACTGCGGATCTCCATACGTTTACGTTTGGTGAATAAATTCAATGGCGACCAGCGGCCATATAACCACGCATTAAGGTGATCAAACACAGGTAGCAGTTTGGCAGGAAACTGATTCTTAATCCCGCTACAAGTGATCTGATAAATGTGCGGACTACCAGAACGAAAACGAATACGGATATCATAAGCAAACGAATAATGCACATCACCAGATAAGATCGCGAACTGCTGCGGCGTTTTACGGTGCATAAAGATATTGAGTAAGCTATTCGCTGTGCCCGGATGAGCCATCCAGTTTTCAGCATCCACCAGCAAGGAAGCGCCACAGATAGTGGCAAAACGCTGTATCGCTTCAATCGCTTTCACGCCATACATGGGCGCAGGAGAAACGATAATCACCTTGTCTTCGCCAACCAAACTTTGCTGGAATTCCATTAAGGCTTCCCAATCCATCAAGCCCGACGGTTTAGATAAATTCGATTCACTGCGCCAACGTCGCGTGCGGGTATCCAATACCACTAACTTTGGCGAAGTATTTAAACTGTAATGCCATTGCTCAAACTTCAATAAATGATTGATTAACGCTTGTTGCTTTTGATCTTTCACATCGCTATCAACAGTATGATGAAAATAATCTGCTAACTCGCTGCCCAGCTGTTTAATTAAAATCTGCGGATTATTACCCAAGCCCTGAAATAAACAATAACCAATCAAGGCATTACCAATAATGCGTTTAGAAAAGGCATGGCCGTAAGCCGCCTCTTCCCACTTAGCAGTGAGATTCCAATCATCGGTAACATCGTGATCATCAAAGATCATATACGTCGGCAGATGCGCCATTAAGCGCCGCACTTGCTGCAGGCCAGCTTTAAACGCCAACAACTGCGGCCATTGCTGTTGCCATTTAGTCTGATTAGCCGTGCTCAACCCCGAGATCTGTTTTGGAATACTGATTTGTTGCCACAACTCTGGTGACCAAGTCAGCAGATACAAAGCGATAATTTCAGCGACACTAACAAGGTGGTTTTCCGCCAGCGTCGAGGTAAAAATA
>Ga0105359_10000910_pt1 | contig 24903 bp, 19 predicted proteins | sample GOMGulsemesocosm_6_FD_83659 | JGI IMG/M metagenome (GOLD analysis project Ga0105359, IMG submission 83659) | Methane-oxidizing microbial communities from mesocosms in the Gulf of Mexico - GOM8C Gulf of Mexico | ecosystem: Environmental > Aquatic > Marine > Cold seeps | place: Gulf of Mexico...
AGCGCGAGTGCTATTTCAAATGGGAAGAGCATCGATACCAGCATGGGCTTAACCCCTCTGGATGGCCTAATCATGGGTACTCGCTGTGGCAGTGTTGACCCAGGGCTCATCGAGTTCATGATGAAAGCAGAAGATGCGAGCATCGAAGATATTATGACGAGTCTCAATAAAAAGAGCGGTTTGCTCGGATTATCAGGGGGCTGCAGCAATGATATGCGCACATTATTAGCTGAAGAAGAAGCCGGAAACGAATACGCTAGCCAAGCTATCAATGCCTTTTGTTATCGCATTGCCCGTGAACTGGGCGCCCTATCGGCTTCCTTAGCCCACATCGACGCCGTGGTATTTACCGGGGGGATTGGCGAGCACGCTACGTCAATTCGCCAGCGAATTATTGATTTCTGGCCAAATGCTCAAATCACCCTTGATGTAGAATTAAACAAACAAGCCGGTAACGAACAAGGCATTATCAGCCAAGCTAATAGCCCTAAGGTTATGGTTATTGCTACCAACGAAGAATTAATGATCGCCCAAGACTGCTACGAGTTATGCAACAATGATTAATATTTTTATCGCTCCAACGGGCTTACACAGCGGCCTAAATAGTATCAGCATCGCACTGCTTCACGCATTAGATACCCAAGGCATTAAAGCGTCTTTCTTTAAACCAGTTGCTCCTTATATCGAGGGTGAGATTGAACGTTCAACTCAGATGGTTAAACAGACCTATCCTTTAACGCCTCCTCAGCCTATGCCGCTAAAAAAAGCGCAGCAACTTATAAGTACAGGCCAAACCGATCGTTTATTAGAAGACTTGGTCGGTCTACACCACATTGCGACTTCCGGTACTGAAGTCACCATCGTGGAAGGATTGGTTCCCGATAGAAGCGAACCCTATACCGCTAAAATTAACGCTGAAATGGCCAAAGCATTAAACGCCGATATTATTTTGGTAAGCAGTGCCGAAGAGCGCACATTAAACGAAATTCAAGCTGACATTAATCTTAATGCGGCCATTTTTGGTGGCTTCGCTAATGGTAATATTATTGGCGCTATTATTAATAAATATGGCACACCAACGCAATCCCATTTTATGCTTTCTAACTCAGAGGAAAGTGATGCTGAGCGCTTAGCAAAAGCTCCGAAAATAGAGTTGGAGCACTGTCGATTATTAGGCACTATTCCTTGGCAGCGTGATCTAATTAGCCCAAGAACCCTCGATATTGCGCGTCAATTGCAAGCGAATACAGTTAACGCTGGAGACCTTGCCGTTCGCCGTGTAAAGACCATCACATTATGTGCTCGTACTTTACCTAATATGTTGAATCGCCTGACGGCGGGAACATTGATCGTTACTCCTGGAGATCGAGACGACATCATTTTGGCCTGCGCTCTCGCAGAAACCAATGGCACCCCCTTAGCTGGGCTAGTACTTACTGGCGGACTATTACCTGGAGACGATGTTTTACGCTTATGCCAGAAAGCCATCTCCAGTGGCCTCCCTATTTTGTCTACTGATAGCGATACCTTTGCCTGTGCGAGCCAACTTCACCATATTAATACGGCGGTACCTGAAGATGATTTACAGCGCATCGACCTTATACGCGCTCACATTGCCGAACATATTGATGTACCTGCGCTATTAACCGCCATTAACGCACCTCACGCAGAGCGTCTTAGCCCTGCCGCTTTTCGTTTTCAACTGGTTGAGCGCTCTCGCTCTGATTTACAGCGCATCGTATTACCTGAAGGTGAAGAGCCTAGAACTATTCAAGCCGCTACTATCTGCCAACAACGTGGAATCGCCCAATGTGTTTTATTAGGACGCGCTGAAGTTATTCAGCAAGTAGCTGAAGCTCAAGGCATTGAACTGCCCTCTAATTTAGAAATTATGGAGCCCGATGAGATTCGCGAAGATTATGTTCCAGATATGGTTGAGCTGCGTAAACATAAGAACCTTACCGCGCCTATGGCCAGTGCTCAGCTTGAAGATAATGTAGTACTAGGCACAATGATGCTGGCATTAGATCACGTAGATGGCCTTGTTTCCGGTGCGATTCATACCACTGCGAATACCATTCGCCCAGCAATGCAGCTGATTAAAACAGCTCCAGGTGCCAAGCTGGTATCGTCTGTTTTCTACATGTGTCTACCTGAGCAAGTTTTAGTTTATGGCGATTGCGCGGTTAATCCAGATCCTAATGCCGAAGAGCTAGCCGACATTGCCATTCAGAGTGCCGATTCTGCACTAGCAATGGGGATTGAACCTAAGGTTGCGATGATCAGCTATTCGACAGGCGCTTCAGGTACCGGCAGTGATGTTGAAAAAGTGAAGCAAGCCACTGCTATTGCCAAAGAACTTCGTCCAGACTTAATTATCGATGGTCCTTTACAATACGATGCAGCCACAACGGCATCTGTTGCAAAAAGCAAAGCCCCTAATAGCCCTGTTGCTGGACAAGCCACCGTATTGGTTTTCCCTGACCTCAATACCGGTAACACAACCTATAAAGCCGTGCAACGTAGTGCTCACGTCATTAGCGTGGGCCCGATGCTGCAGGGACTACGTAAACCCGTAAATGACTTATCAAGGGGCGCATTGGTTGAAGACATTGTATACACTATTGCTTTAACATCGATACAAGCGCAACAACTGAAGTCATAGGGTACGATATGAACGAAAAAATAACGGCAATAATAGCCAGCAGTTTACTTTTTATTAATGTTATTTTTTGGTGTTCTCTCCTCTTTTTACTGACGCCCATCAAGTTCATCCTCCCTGAAATAGCGGTCCGTAAGGTTATGGACCCTATTTTCAGTGCCATTGCCAGAGCATGGATTTCATGCAATAGCGGCTGGATGAAACTGACACAAAGTACCGTTTGGGATATCGAGCTACCGGAAAATTTAAACCCTAAAGGCTGGTACTTCGTTTCTAGTAATCACCAGAGTTGGGTTGATATTTTTGTATTACAACATGTACTCAATGGAAAAATACCTTTTCTTAAGTTCTTCCTAAAGCAGGAATTAATTCGCGTACCGATAATGGGGCAAGCTTGGTGGGCTCTGGATTTCCCTTTCATGAAACGTTTTTCCAAAAAATATCTTAAAAAGCACCCTGAAATGAAGGGTAAAGATGTTGAGACAACCAAGAAGGCCTGTGAGAAGTTTAAATACATGCCGACGAGTGTGATGAACTTTTTTGAAGGAACTCGACTGACTCCCGCTAAACACGAAAAGCAGCAATCCCCTTATAATCATCTGCTGAATCCTAAATCGGGCGGCTTTGCCTTTGCATTAAGTGCGATGGGCGATAAATTTCAATCATTACTAGATTGCACAATTGTTTATCCGGATGGCATTCCAAGTTTCTCTGACTTTATGCATGGAAAAGTGCCTAAAGTCATTGTTCGTATACGAGAAGTTCCTATACCGATTGAATTTTGCCAAGGAGATTATGAAAACGATACTGAATTTAAACATAAGTTTCAAAGCTGGATTTCTGCTATCTGGCAAGATAAAGACAAACAAATAGAGACCTTACAGAAAGAGTCTATGATTCAATCGGCCCCATCACAAGTAACACCCATCTAGAGACTCATCACACAGTTTCGGCCGTTCGCCTTCGCTTGGTATAAGGCACGGTCGGCATCCCGCAATAGACTTTCATCATCATCGTTTTGATTCGGTATCATCGCCGTAACACCGATGCTGATAGTAACATTTTTTACATTTGAATCGGCATGTGTAATATTAAGTGCTCTCACTTTTCGACACATATTTTCAGCAATATGTTGAGCACTTGCCAACGTCATTCTAGGCAATAAAATGACAAATTCCTCGCCTCCGTATCGTACAACTAACTCTCCTGAACGCTGGGCATAAGACTGCAAAGACGAGCACACAATCCGCAAACACTCATCCCCTGCTTGATGGCCATATAAGTCGTTATATTTCTTAAAATAATCGATATCAATCATAATCAACGCGATTGAGTCTTGAGTACGAACCGCTCTACGCCACTCGAGATCAAAGCAGCTCTCAAAATGCCTACGATTGGCAAGTCCGGTTAAGCTATCTGTCGTTGATAACAAATGAAGCTCTTCGCTCAACAGAGTTAATCTTTGAGCATCAATAGATAACAAACGATTTTGTATATAATCAATGCGTGAAGATCTTTCAATCTGATAACCTAAATAGATTCCCATCGCAATTAACAGCCCCCAAAACAGGGTAAATAGAGGCAGCATGATATAAATTAAACGATCAATTTCTGGTTGATAAGGGGCAAAACTTTTACTGTAAGCAATGAGAATATAACAAATAAAAACGATCAAAGAACTGACAGTAATCGCTCTGAGGTAGGACCTTAAGGTTATTAGAATAAATACTTGCCATGGCACTAGCCCTAAATGATAAGCATAGCTATAAGGCTCTTCTAGCATATAAATGAATAGGACAATACTTAATCCAATGACCGTTATACCCAGTGTCGCGAGTTCGATGACCCAGTGAATCACTTTATGATTAAACAGCAAGGCTAATCCAACCAACATTGTGGCAGAAATAATTACGCGTATTAACCACAGGGTATCCGCCTGCTCTTCCCCTAATGCAAAATCAGAAAAGCCAAACGCTAAATAGACCAAAATACCAAAAGGAAGGATTACACGTGACGATTTGATAAAATTGGTATTGCTGTGCTCTTTATAACCTACTTCAATATCTTCAGGAAATTTCAAATCCCTTGTACCAGAAGATAATAATTGCTTATAACGATTAATCTGTTGCTCGAGCTTTTCTAATTGGTCGTTAAACAATTGAGTTGTTGAAACCACAGGCACTCCTAATTTACATGACTACGAACAATTTAGATGACTAATCCATTAAAATGTTCCGTCTAAAATGGGTATGGCTACCTACCTACTTCAGTGTAGACTCATATACAATTGATGATACATTGCTATTTACATAAAAATAAAGTTAATCAACAAGCAGCCCAAGCCAGTTACCAAACTTAACAAAGGAAACTTAAAAATGAAGGTTTTTGACGACATTTCTCAATCGATCGGTAATACCCCCCTAGTCCGTATTAACAAACTTACTCAGCACCCTAAGTTGTACGTAAAACTAGAAAACCGTAACCCTGCTCAATCAGTCAAGTGTCGTATTGGTGCCAATATGATTTGGCAAGCTGAAAAAGATGGCATACTGAAGCCTGGCATGGAAATTATAGAACCTACTAGTGGCAATACCGGAATTGCTTTGGCCATGGTAGGGGCTTCTCGTGGCTACAAAGTCACTCTTACTATGCCAGAAACAATGAGCATAGAGCGCCGTAAGGTTATGCTCGCACTCGGTGCTAATCTTGTATTAACGGAAGGCCCAAAAGGCATGCAAGGTGCAGTCGATAAAGCCAGTGAATTGGTCGCTGCCGCCAAGGGTAACGCAATTTTATTACAACAATTCGAAAACCCAGCCAACCCTGCTATCCATGAAAAGACGACTGGACCAGAAATTTGGCAAGATACCGATGGCAGTATTGATATCTTCGTTGCAGGAGTCGGCACAGGGGGCACAATCTCTGGGGTTAGTCGCTATATTAAACAAACCCAAGGTAAAGCAATCACCAGCGTCGCAGTAGAACCCGCGGACTCTCCACTTATCAGTCAAACTAAAGCAGGTCAAAGCATTAAACCTGGCCCGCATAAAATTCAAGGAATTGGCGCAAACTTTATTCCTGGGAATTTAGATATTGATTTGATTGATGAAGTTGAAACTGTAGGCAATGATGAAGCAATGGCGATGGCCCACCGTTTAATGGCAGAAGAAGGAATTCTCGCAGGTATTTCAAGTGGTGCCGCTTTGATAGCAGCATTACGACAAGCCGATAAGCCAGGGAATAAAGATAAGTGTATCGTCGTGATTTTACCTGACTCAGGTGAGCGTTATTTGACCTCACCATTGTTCGCTGGAATGTTCGAAGATAAGTAGTACTCGATTTTCTAGCTCCCCTCTTTTTCGGTTATTGTATAACAACAGAAATAGAGGGGATTTTAAATTGATCAGCTTAGAAATCACCCCATTAGATCTCACATACTAACATTTAAGGCCTCGCACCGATTAAGGCCTCAAAACGAAACATGATGACAGGAGTGATATCATATTCATTATCACTTTGCGTTTCTAATTCTGGATTTATTTCAGCAAATACCCAGTCCTGATAAATTTTTCGTCGGTAACGTACACCGATACCGTAATTTTTAAAGGTCGTATTTTTAATCGTATCGCCTGATGCACGGTAGTAATATGCCAACACTTCTTTTGAATTTAACTCATGAAATAGGGCCACCCCATAGCTCAATTCAAAATAATCATTGTTCACTAAATATTGTGCTCCTGCCGAATACCTGAATAATCGATCTATATTCAGTGGCTGATTCAACTCAAAACTGGATTTTTCGCCAATGCCATCACTGCCTGACCAGAAGAGTGTCTGTGTTGCTTTAATTTTAAAGTCATCAAAATAAGCGAATCGTCGAAATCTCAAACGAGAAAATGGATCGGGCGGAATACCCCAGCGAATACCCGTATCAAAATTGACTCTCCAGCGCTCAGATTCATTGAAGACATAGCGTAATGCTGTAGAGTACTCGACATTTTCTACTGTATTAATCGGATTATTTTCTCGTTCCTCTTCGTCTTCCTCATTAGATTGAAATAAAAGATTAAAACGATCATTGGTATTGGGTAAAACCAATTTAATACTGATACCGTAATTATAATCAACAGGCTGACCGATAACTCGTCGAGTAAAAAAGGATAGCTTCGCTCGACTACCACTAACATCATCGTCAATAATATCGTCACCAAAAAAAGTATCGATAAAAAAACCATCTACATTATAAGATAAGCTATCAATATATTCTTTTAGCCAATCATGGGAGTACTCAATAAAGCTTATTGTTGTTTGCTCTTCTTCACGAATAGCATCCACTATAATAGCCTGATTCCCACTGCCTTCTCGTTGCTCAAATGAGTGTAAGTACTGCTCTTCGATACCCCAGCTAAAGTTACTCATTGATAAAATAATTATCAAAGTTAAGAAACAATAATTTCTCATCAGTGACTCTCTTCTCCCCCACCAACTGGATTGATAGGATCATGATGAATAAGTACATCAGCACGAGGGTATTGCTTCAATAATTGTTCAACCAACCATTCCCCCTGAGAATGAGCATGATATAAAGAAACATCCATCGCAAAATCCAAATGAACCTGAATAAACTGAGTATTGCCTGACTGTCGAGTTTTTATATCATGACAACCAAGAATTAAAGCATTCTCCGACGTGATTTTTTCGATCGCCTCAACAACATTAGGATCTAATGCATGGTCCATCAACATATCAAGGGCTTCCTTAGCAATACCAAACGCACTTTTCAATAAAGCGATAACAATTAGAACGGCAACAGCAGGATCAAGCCAAACGATATTCCATTGAGCACCTAATAAGGCAAAAATAACAGCAATCGTTGCTAATATATCGCCAAAATAATGAGCCGAATCTGCTTTTACGGCTAATGAGCCTGTTTTGCTATAAACCCAACGTTGATAGAGAACCAAGATAATTGTTAGCACAAGTGAAATTGACATAATCCAAGTCGCTAAATGCCAAGATACCATAGGTTGCGGGTTAATTAAGCGCTCACTGGCATGTAACAGTAATACAAAAGCCGAGCCTGAAATAAACGCTGACTGCATTAATGCCGCAAGCGATTCAGCTTTACCATGACCAAAAGGGTGCTCCTTATCAGGCGGAGAAAATGCAAATCTAATGGCAAAGAAATTCACTAACGATACCAAGATATCCAAGCTTGAATCAGCAAACGATGCCAAAATACTGGATGCATCTGTATTTATCCAAGCAATGCCTTTTGAGATAATCAAAATCGCAGCAATAACAACCGAAAATAAAGCTGCGCTTTGGGTTAGCTTTGCATCATCACTCATGACTTATTGGTCCTTTCCATTCGTTCAACTAAATTTAACAATAGCATAGTCATTACATTGTAATGCCGTAACAATTTACCAGCCAGCTCTCTTAGATAGAAATGGCCAGTTATATTACTTTTCTTAAAAATGAGACCTATTTCGTATTTATTCGCGAGGCACTCTATTGACCATTGTTTATAAGCAAGTCACTATTGCTGAAAGTTAACTTCAATATCGACATATCGCGCGATCATGGATACGAACACAATGACAATTAAGAATGCCCTTATCGTAGACGATTCAAAATCTGCTCGTATTATGCTTCAGCGCCTACTTGAGAAAATGAATGTAATTGCTTTAACTGTTGAAAGCGCTGAAGAAGCTCTTCTCTATTTAGAAGATCAACAACCTGATATCATTTTTATGGATCATATGATGCCAGGAATGGATGGGCTCGAAGCGACCCAAACGATTAAGAACAATCCAAAAACTCAGGGCATCCCCACCATCATGTACACTTCTAAAGAAGGTGATGGATACAATACATTAGCAAAGTCCCATGGTGCTGTTGGCGTATTACCTAAACCGGCAAACCAACAAGCTATTATGGCCGTTATTAATGCGCTAGAAACAAAAGCTGCCAACGACGTTCCTGAAACGATAATAGCAACTATTGACGAAGATACTATATCTCTAGACTCTATTGAAAAGATGATTCAAAACAGACTTAACAGTTCCGTTTTATCTGCTAGAGCGGAAATCACAGCAGGTTTAGATAGTGTTAGTCATCAACTACTACAGGCTCAACAAGAACGCCTTACCATCGCTGAGCGCAGCCTAAAACAACAGATTAAACCAGTACAAGCTCAATTATTGGAATTACGTGATGACAATATACTTTTCAAACGCATTCAACCTTTGTTGCAAAAGCAAATAATGGTAATTGCAGATAAAGTCAGCCGTAACAAAGTTGAAACGTTAAATAAAGAATTCACATTAAAAATACAACAACTCGATGAACAGCAAAAAGCTTTGCTAACTGAGATTTCAAAAGAGTCTCAATTAGCTATGATCAAAGGTATGGTTGGCGGCGCATTACTCGGATCTACTATCGCAATTGCAGCCAGCTTTATCTTATAAAACACTGTAATTACTGAGTAATTAATACTCAGTAATTACAGGCTGTTCTTCAGTCCGCTTTCTAAATAGCTTATTTTGACGCACTCTGACTATTGCCATAATATCAAAACCATTATTTTCTAGATATTTTGATCTACGTCTTCTAAAGTCTACCCGCTATCGTTAGACTACTAGCATTATAATAATACTATTCTTACGCCACTTACTTTTTAGGGATGAATTAATGAATTTTAGACTTTTAGGTCTCATACTGATCGCACTGAATACTACAGGTTGTGCTATTGCGACGCCTTTCGTTGCCGCGGGTGCTGGCGGACATGCTATTGGTCGCTACGAAGAGAATATAAAAGTACGCGGAGCAGCTGCATTAAAAGAAGAACCTGATTTATTGACCTACTCTGTTCAAGCCATCGCACGAAACAACCTTGATAAAGCTGTTGTAACTTATACCAAAGGGCTAAACAGTAGAAGCTATAGCGATAATATTAAATCTCTTTCGCTTTATCAAATTGGTTTACTTTATATGAATCCTTACGCTGAACAACGTGATGATAACGAGGCATTAAAGTACTTCAATCGCCACCTTAAGCAATATCCAAAGTCGCGCTTACGTAATAAAATCAAGTCTAAGATAGCGCTCATTAATACCCGCAAGTCTGATAAAAGCCAACTTACCGCGAAAGAGCTATTAGCGCTTGCCGATCGCTCTGCCTTATTAGAGCAATCAAATATCCCATTTGATGCCGAACTAACACCTATGAGTGAGCGAGCAATTGTAGGGGATCGCGTAACTGATGCTGAAAGTGTTTATCTGATTCTATATGATAACAAAGCATCCTCTGAAACTATGCGAGCCAAAGCGTTATACCAAATTGGTTTAATTTATATGAGTGAATACAATAGCCACGGCGATAATGCAAAAGCTTTGAACTTCTTTCGTAAGATCACTCGGGAATTCCCTGACAATCCTGTTGCCAAGAAAGCTAGCAAGCGGATGAGCCAAGTGATCAACCGCCAGTAAGCTTAGATATTGTAAAGAAGACATAAAAAAAGCGGCTCAGGCCGCTTTTTTTATGTCCGTGAAGCACTATTTATTTAACCCAATAAACATCGTCATAGTCAGAAACACAATCTGCTTTGAATGCAACATTACCGTCAGCGTTACACAATAAATTTTCAATTACGATAACAGGTGCCTCCCCACTACTTTCGACGGTTGCCTGTAAAATCAAGTATTGATTTTCATCATCATCTGCTGCTTGCTTAACAACAGCATCAATATCATTACACTGAGTAAATCGAGAACAATTAAACTCTATACCATCATAGCTAATCACATCATTACTCGACTCTTTTAAACCCGATGCTCCAGTCCGCATAATCATTTTAAATGATTCATCAATTTGATCGGCTGGGGTAGCTGCCTCAGATTTAAAAGTGACAGATATTAAATCTTTAGCTTCAATTTTCACTTCAACATTTAATTGATATTGCTTCCCCCATTGCGCCGTAAAATCTGTGATTTCAAACGGTAAAAGATGCCAATCTGTGCTTGCATCAGCTTTTTCTTTATACACTAGACATAATAGGGGCTCAGGCAGACCACAATCTGATCGATAATGAGCGATATCAAATACACCATCATTAATACCTTCACACTCAGAAGAGAAATTCGAATCTGAGGCTTGGCACTTTACTGTTCTCAATGTTAGTGCGTCATTTTCTGCAGAAAAGCTTAGCTGAATTTTCTCACCTACACCATTTGAATTCTCTATTAGAGTGCAATCCGATTCTGAGCAAGAAAAAACCTTATCATCAGCAATAGTCCAAGTGCTATTCTGATTATCAACCAATATTCCACTTGCCATATTAAACGTTAGTACAAAAGTATTATTACTAGCATCAATGACTTCAGTACTATCAATACCCTCAAAGCTATAGCTAGTATCCTTACCAGCTCCATCCCGTTCTGCTTCAACTTGAACCGTGTAGCGACTGCCCCACTGCAAATTTTCAAAACCAGACATAGGAACTGTATTTATTTCGAATGCATCATCAGTATCAAAGCGCGTACGCAAACAGAGTGACGTTGTTGTTTCACTACAAGCTTCTTGGTAATAATCAACATACATAGTGCGTGTTGTTGGGTCATAGCTAGAGCCCAGATCTAAATCACAACCAGACAATGCTAAGCTCGCGAACATTATAAAAATCTTATTCATAGTTATTACTTTCTTTCCTAATAACAGATTGTGCATACATGGAATACAGTTGAGTTTTCACCGACGCGAGCTCACCTTCACTACGCTCGTGTAATTCTTTAGTGCCCTGTGCAATATCATCGCTGTCGTAGCTATGCAGAGCTTCACACTTCCCTTGTTGAGACAACATTTTATGTGCCGCATAATTGATTGGAAAAACCGCATATCCGTTAACTATTTGGCGATCGATTTCTGCTGCTAGAATTTCAGGCGACTCTAAAAGCGATATCGCTATTGGCTCACCAAAACTAACCCGAACTCGACCTTTCTTCCCCATCAGCCCTGTCACGATACTCGTTACATCCTCATTATCAGATTTTTGATAAGTAGTACCTTGCTCAATAGCCGCTAACTCTCGAGCTTTAAAAATATCACAGGGATCAAACTCATAACTGATACTAACGGGAATAGGGTTTAATTCTTTTAAAGATTCTGAGAAAACCTCTTTTACAGACCTGCCTGCTAGACTCAGCATTTTCAAAACTGCGGTATCGGTTACATCAATACCGTTTTTGGCGCGGCCTTCACGTTGTGCAATCCATACCGAGTGCCCATCAGCAATTGAATGGCGGATATAACGTGATAATAATTGTAATGCTGAGAATTTTTCACGCCTTGCTTTAATCGACCGCTTAACGATAAAGCTCTTATTCAATCGCATGAAATCACCGACAACAGGATTAGTTAATAGGTTATCTCCTATCGCAATCCGGCCTGTTGGCTTATTACTTAGATACAGTGCAAAATTCACTAATGTTGGATCTAGTGCAATATCTCTATGATTTGATAACCATAAATAGCTTTTATTATCATCCAACTGATCTAATCCCTGAACTTCTAAGGACGTTGTTGTTTTTTTAATAATTTTTTCTATATAGCCTACTAACCAAAGCTGAAAATCTTCTATCGACTCAAGCCCTCTGAGATCCTTTTTTAATTTCCAGCGCACTGTAGATCGAGCTAACAGCTTCAATGGCCCACGCCAATTGGGACGCATAAAATAGGCTAAACCCTTGACCAGATCAGGCTCTGCCAATAAACGTTCAATAGTTTGCTGGAACTCAGTATCGTTATAAGGCCGAATATCGGCAAACTCATCCATTAACTCTTCCTACCAAAAAACACGAATATGACAAAGATCACTTGTTTCTGTTTAGCGAAGCGATAGTATATCGCAGCAATATCACTATCCCTATTTTTAAGAGGCTATTTATTATGGTCGACACATGGCAACCAACTGAACAAAAAACAACCATTTCTGCAGAAAGGTTATCTAATATTGCATCTTTGATTAGTAGTCAAGAGAGTATTCAAGTAGATGTAATGAGCCTAGACAAATCTGATGTCGATTTGATAAATAGCTATCTTCATGTACCTCAGAGTGCATGGTTAAAGGCTATAGAGAATTTTGATGATGCTCAGATTTTGAATTTATGTATGCTATTTACGGTAGGAGAGATGAAATATCCCGCTTGGACTTTCGGTAGCAAAAATCCGACTATCTATTTTTTACGTCATCTAAAAGCAGAGAATCGAGCCGCAGAAAAAGACTTTGTCCGCTGGCTAAAAAAACAAACAGATAATCGCTACATTCCTTATGGGCCCGCATTAATTTAAGAAACCTATTATTTTATTAATGTATGTATCTTAAGAGTTCTTTTTTCAGCTCATCCATGCGGATGGGCTTAGACATAAAGCCATCCATCCCGACCTCCAAACATTCTGCTTTTCTATCCGTCATAACATCCGCTGTCAGCGCCAAAATAGGAGTATGTTTGCTTTCCTCTTGAGCTCGAATCATACGAGTCGCTTGTAAGCCATCCATCACCGGCATGTGGCAATCCATTAAAACAACATCATATTCTTTAGTTTTCCAAGCCGTTAATGCCTCTTCACCATCGCCTACTATATCAACATCAAAGCCCATTTTTTTGAGCATGAGGGATGTGACTTTTTGATTTACCAAGTTATCCTCTGCTAATAAAATTCTACCTCGACAATCTGCCTTCACTTCATCGACAATAAGAGAGCGCTTATATCGTGTAATCAAAGTATTTGGCTGAGCTATCCAATCATGAGAGAAAAGACGCTCAAAAATGGATCTTAGATCATGCTGGCTCAAAGGCCACTCCCAGTATGCGTTTATTCCTTGTGCAACTAATGCATCATAATCAAGGTTAATAGCCTCAACCGTCGTCATCGCTAGCAGTACTTTTTCCTCACAGCTATTCACCCCGTGGATTAATCTTTCTACCTTCGCCGAGCCTAATTCCCGGGAAAGAACCAATAATTTTGGTGGTACTTGCTGTTCCAAAGCTAGCAAAACTTCACCTAACTGATTAAATTCTTTTACAACTAAACCTGTCCGTTTCGCGACTTCCTTCATCAATAACCGATTTACCTTTACCTCATCTAATACCCAAGCAGAGGAACCTGCTACGCTCTCATGTATCGTGCTAGCAGACTCGACTCCTGCCACACTAATGTCACAACTTGACTGTGCAACTTCTAAATCCAACCAAAAATTTGAACCCAAGTTAGGAGTACTGACGACGCCAACGCTACCTCCTAATAACTCCGCTAATCGCCGACAGATATTTAACCCTAAACCCGTTCCTCCCTTCTCAGCAGATTCATGCCCATGAGCATCTGTATACTCATCAAAAATAATAGCGGCTTTATCTGCTGTCATTCCAACCCCACTGTCTTCAACAGAGAAGCGCAACCGTGCATTACTATCATGTTTTTGCAACGTAACGATCCGAATAATCACATGACCACGAACCGTAAATTTAATAGCATTGGTTAAAAAATTCATCAGTACCTGACGTAAGCGAACTGCATCACTAATAATATATTGAGGGACGGATTCATCCATAAAGGTCTGTATATTTAAGCCTTTCTCTTTAGCTTTGCCTTCAACCATTCCTACGAGTGAATTAAGCATTGTCAGTAGATCAAAACTTTCATTCTCAATCGTCAGCATATTTGCTTCAATTTTGGAAAGGTCAAGTACATCATTAATTATGGATAGTAAATGCTCAGCAGAATACTGAATAGTAGAGACACATTCTTGCTGCTCATGATCTAGTTGAGTCTGTTCGAGCAGTGAAGCCATTCCCAGCATACCTGTCATAGGCGTGCGTATTTCATGACTCATACTGGCTAAAAAGTGACTTTTAGCCGCATTCGATTGTTCAGCAAGTTTTTGGGAGTTTAACAGTATTTGATGTGCATTCTTTTGCTCTGTAATGTCAGACGTTATTACTAGCAATGAGACAATTTTTTGATCATCGACAATAGGGATAATTCGATTAGCGATCCAATAAGTACCCGCTTCTTGCGTAGTTAATTCTAATTCATATCGCTGTGGTACTCTTTGAACAATAGCCTCCTTTAAGGCCTCTGAAAATACCTTCCGCCCCTCTTCCGTAAGGAACTCTAAGCTCGAACGCCCAATAAGGTCTTCTTCAACAAATCCTACTGCGGTTCTATTCACCGAGAGGATCACTCCATCACAACCAATTTCAGTAATAATATCGGGCACATGCCGCCACAATAACGCAAGCCTTGGGTCTGGACGATTTGAATTCCAGACTCGATTACGGTAAAGAAAACCAAAGAAAGTGATTAATAGCACAGTGGCAAGAATCAGAAATAAGTAGCTTTCCGATTCTTGCCACTGTGATGTGACTGTTAAGGCGTCAGCCTTTAAAGGCATTAGAATCAACAGCAAACGGCTGAGTATTTTAATGGCTTTCAGACCCATCTTGAGTTAAATAATCTAACAGCAACTGTCGTTGCTCAGGCCATTGAAAGGAATCCCAGCCATCATGCATCTCCCGTTGATTTCCTTGTAACAAGGCCATTTTGGGAGCATCACTGCGATCTTTACTTACGTCCTTCATAATCCGTGCAGCAATATCAGCGTAATGAAGATCCATCATCAATAACGCAGATGGCTTATCTTTAGCCATGAGATAGCCTAATTGAACGGGATCATCCGCCAATACAACATCCCAATTATTTCGTCTCAAGTCTGCTGCAAGCTCGCGCGCACGGCTATCTTGTAATGAAAACAATAATAAACGACGATCATCTGCAACCAGTTCGTCTGGTACCGGCATGTCGTTTTGCCGCAGAAAATCGACAAAGGTATCAACCGGTATTCGATTATCCCCCCTGCCTGGTAGTTTATAAGCATCCAAATGCCCTCGCTCAATCCAGCGAATGACTGTTCGGAAATTCACACCGCAATACTTTGCGGCTTCACCTGTTGTTAACGCTTGTTTATCTGCCACTGCAACTTCTCAGTTTCTTACTAAACTTATACTAAGTATAGGTAGTGACTGACCATACTTGCCGAGAAAGTTAGTACTTTTTCTTAGAACATATTTTCGCCTGAAATGATGCTTTAATGAATTCGAGTTATTATGAACCCAATATTACTACTTGTTGATGACGAACCGGCTATTTTAGACGCGATAGAAAGCTCTCTTATAGATGAACATTACACTCTCTATAAAGCCGGCTGCGCCGCTGAGGCATTGTGTGTTTTAGAACAACACCCAATAACTGTCGTCATTACCGATCAAGATATGCCTGGAATGTCAGGTATTGATCTATGCGCCATCATTCATAAGCGCTGGCCAACCACCTACCGCATCTTATTATCTGCAATCAGCGAAAACGCTCCATTAGCTAGCTCAGTACAAGGCGATGTCCATCAATACTTGGCGAAGCCTTGGGATGCCATTTTATTGCGCTACAACATTAATGAAGGTATTCGACAACAGCGGATATTAGAACAGGCCTTAACTCTAGGTAATAGCTTTCAACAACCTGACCAAATTTGCCTCATAACCGATAATAATTGGGTAATACAGCTAGCTAACCCAAGTGCTAGAGAATGGCTATGCTGTGTCGATGAAGAACTATTAGGCCAAAACCTATTCTCAAAGACTATTAGCAGCAATTCTATTCAACAAGAAGCCCAGATAATAAGTACCCTAGAGACGCAATCACACTGGCAAGGCAGCTTTCACCTTAATACTATGAGTTTCCATGGCAATGAAGCATGGATGTGTATCGTTCCTTTTGCCGAGCAACATTTTCTATGTTTAGCCATCCCTATGATTGACGAGATGCTGCATGAGCTCAGTAATAAAATGAATATTTCACCCAATGAAGCCGATCTTTTAAGCTCAATATCTACTACTGTAGTCGCATCATCTACTAATAAGACGATAGATAGATCAAGCTTTCGCTATTTAAAAATCACCATTGAGCATGCCAATAAACTGAACATTGATTTTATAACCGTTATCAATGAGCGCCTGCAATTAGTCAGTGATAATTTATACCCTATCACTATTACCCATAGTGGTGATCAGATAATTCACCTTCCTCGCTCCACAAGCCCCGAAATCATTGACAACTTACTGGCTAATATCCATCAAACCTTTATGCAACCGTTTAATTTTCACGGACAAGAGTCTTTGGTCAAATGGCACTCGGAGATAGCCGATCAGATCCAAATCCCCTCATATAATATCGAGGGGCGTGATACCTCCAATAAGGCTGCAGTTAATACTGAGCCAAAACACGAAACCGAAGAGTTAGCGCCTTACCAAGGACACAGCTATTATCAGCCACACCTATATACCCATACTGGATTCAGCTGCTTACCTATTTTTAATCAACAAGGGCAAGCAATATCTCTACTGCCCCCTTGTTGCCATAAGCAAGAGGACTTAGAGCAGTGGCTCAACGATGCGATTCATTGCTCTCAAGAATGGAACAAATATAGCAAAACTCCTGCTCAGTGGCTTAACGATCTGAGTATGCTGAAACCCCATCAAGTATTAAAAGCACTCGCGGCCATTGTATCCTTAATCAGACAAGATAATCAGCAGGATAGCCAATGGTGGTTAATACTAAGCTCAGAGCAATTACACGAAATACAGAATGCAGGCAGTCATATTCAGCAACAGCTAGAAAACCTTACAATAAAGTTATTAGTAAAAAATCCTGACTATCGTCTTAATAGCATCAAAGAATTCACTCGCCAACTACCCACTTTGTTTGCAGGCCTCTGTATTGATACTCAATGGCTATTCGACCAACATCAATCCATTAAACGCCATAGCATTCAGCTTCTGAATCATCTTGAAAATCAAGATTTACTGCTACTAGCAATCGATATTGAAACCCCTAAACAACTGGCTATATTACATACCAGCCCCTGTCATTGGTTAGCAGGAGACTTATTATCGGTAAAACTGTTGCCTCAGCAGATATCCTGGCTACATCAATAATCGCTAAAATAAGGTATGCTCTCAGCCTATTAATTTTTATCGATCTCTAGGAATATTCCGTGAAAAAAGAAAAGCTTTATCATCAAATCGCCCATGCCTGTTTACAAGTTCTTAAAACTCCGAAGGCTGATAGCAAAGAGCAAGTTAAAGCCGTTTACGAAGCAATTGACCAAGCATTCCATAACCAGTTTGCACTTTTATCTTCTGAGCTAGACGATTGTAAAAAACGCTTACAGTTAATTGATGATCTTGATAATGCTGAACATACGTTACAAGATGCCCAGAAAATTGCCCGCCAAGACAGTGCCAAACATTGAAATCAAAGCACTAAGCAATCAATAATCTGTAATTACCCCTAATGCTAGGTAGCTCGGGGTAAAATAATAAGTTCCAAGTTGGGGTTCCCATGCTTTTCTCTACTCGCTACAGCACTTTTTTGCTGCTGGTCATCATCGCAGTCGCTACCGCGGCTTATCGGATCAATATGCAACCATCAAATACCATCATTCAAAGCCCAAATGACCAGCGCGAATACCGCTCCTTGGTACTCGACAATGGTTTAAAGGTAATTCTCGTATCCGATAAAGAAGCCGATAAAGCCGCTGCATCTTTAGCCGTTAATGTCGGTAGTGGAGATGACCCTAAAGGTCGCCAAGGGTTAGCCCACTTTTTGGAACACATGCTCTTTTTGGGAACAGAACCTTTCCCAGAAGCCGGTGAGTATCAAGAATTCATAAGTAAGCATGGAGGCAGCCATAATGCTTTCACTGCTCATGACGTGACTAACTATTTCTTCGAGATTGAAAACGATGCGCTAGTAACGGCTCTCGATCGATTTGCTCCCTTCTTTATTTCACCCACGTTTGATGCCGATTATATTGAGCGTGAAAAGAATGCAGTTAATGCTGAATACACATCAAAATCCAAAGATGATGGTCGTCGTATTTTCTCAGCTGAAAAACAAGCAATGAACCCCGAACACCCTTATGCGAAATTTGCCACAGGTAGCTTAACAACCTTAGAGGATCGTCCTAATAGCCTGATTCGTGATGAACTACTTTCTTTTTATCAGCAACATTATTCAGCTAACGAAATGTCATTCACCCTCATAGGTAATTATGACTTAGATACACTAGAGCAATGGACAAAAGAGAAATTCAGCGCAATTCCTAAGCGAGATGTTGTTGCTAAAGCGAAACGCCCAGCATTATATCAACAAGACCAATTGCCTCTAGATTTACAAATTGAGCCGATCAAAGAACTGCGCCAATTAAAATTATCCTTTCCAATGCCTGAAAGCTTGAGTTTATATCAATACAAGCCTTTGCAAATCATAAGCCACTTATTAGGTCACGAAGGCGAAGGCAGCTTATTAGCACTATTTAAAAAGCGTGGCTGGGCCGAAGGTCTAAGCGCTGGACGTGGAGTGAGTACACCTTGGGAATCAACATTAACTGTTAATGTACAACTCACGTTAGTCGGCCTTTTTCGCATTGACGAAATTACAGCGGCTGTTTTTGCTTATATAGAATTAGTGCAAGAAGGATTACAAGATAAGGCCTTTATTGAACGCATTTACGATGAGCAGCACCAATTGTCGGAACTCGCTTTTACGAATCAAGAGAAATCCAAAGCGGGTCACTTTGCTGTACGCCTAACCAATAACTTACGTCATAGGGAAGCCAGCCAAGTTATTTATGGTGACTACCAATGGCAAACACCTTCCATTGAAGTGTTAAAACCTTTTTTAGATCAACTAACCAATAACAATTTAATTCGCACCTTAATTGCACCTGAAGTCGAAACCAATACCACCGATACTTGGTACGATACCAAAATGATGCTTCGCCCTGCAGTAATTAAAGAAGTTACGGCCAACAAAGATCCTATTTTAAAACCTGAATACCGTGAGCAATTATTTTTACCGAAAGCCAATCCTTTCATCCCGAACTCTTTTGCCTTAACTGATGCGCCAGCGCAAGATATTCCTACTACCTTAATCGATGAGGCTGGACTGCGTTTATGGTACTACCCGGAACAAGAATTTCGCTTACCGAAAGCAAAAGTCTTCATTAATTTGCATAATCAAGACGTAGCCGACAATGCAAAAGACCGCGTCATCGCACAGCTATTTAGCCACAGCGTGAACGAACTTATTAGCAGTTATACCTACCCTGCTTATGTTGCCGGTTTAAATTATCAGCTTCATGCTAGTGGACGTGGCCTTGAGCTTTCAATGTCGGGCTATCACGATAAACTGCACGTATTATTAGAAAAAATAGTCGAGACTATGGCGTCTCTAACCGCTGGAAATGTTAGCGAAGAAGAATTCAAACGCTATCAAGCACAGCTTAAACGCCGCTTAGAGAATCAGTTAAAAGGTAAGCCTTACGAGCGAACAATTAGTGAATTACGCCGCTGGTTACGCAACCCTAGCTTTAGCCAACAAGAACTGATTGCGGCATTAGAAACAGTGACATTGGTGGATGTATTAGCTTTTAACGAGCGCCTAAAACAATCTCTTTATGTTGATAGCTATGTTCACGGAACAATAGAGCCTGAAGCCGCTAGAGCAATCAGTGAAGTATTAAAGCAAGCATACCAACCTAGTGACGAGCGTATTGCTCCGGCAAAGATCAGTAAGGTTCCTAATCGCCAAGAAGCCGATAGCCCTACCTCTAATCAATACCTGCAATCTATTGAACGACAGCACCCTGATAGCGCCGTGAGCCTGTATATTCAAGGCCAGCAATTTGACGAGTTAACCTCAGATGATGCAAGAGCTCACTATGCGCTTTTAGCTCAAATAATTAGCTCGCCTTATTATCAATGGCTGCGTACTGAGAAAAAAATGGGGTATATCGTATCAGCGTCACCTTTTCCTCAAAATGCAGTACCTGGCTTGATTTTCATCGTGCAATCTCCTAGTGCAAACAGCGCTGAAATTTTGGCTGAGTCGGAAAGTTTCTTTATCGACTTCAAGCGTCAACTTGCAGAGCTTACCGCAGAGGAGTTCGAAGACCATAAGCAAGGGCTTATCAGCCGTTTAGTCAGTAAGAAGAAAAACATGGCTGAAAAGGTCGGCCACTTTTGGCACAATATTGAAGTAAATCGCTTAACGTTTGATACGAACGAATCTATTGCAAGAGAAGTTGAGTTAATTAAGCAGGTTGAAATTCAAACACTATTTGAAAATAGTATTATTGATAAAAAAGACCCACGCTTATTATTTTCTCATAGCCAAGAAGCTCCAGAAAAAAATTGGACTGAGCTATCGACGATCAATAAGACTGATCTAGATAAACTTTGATGCTTTGATTTGAAGTTATGACTTGAAGGTCTGTAATTCAGTGATAGTGAATTCACTTGTGTTACAGATTAATTAAGGCGTGCAGTAGCTGCTTTTAAAAGCAGCTACTTTCTATAGAATAAAACCTTTTACAATAGAATTGAGTTAGCGGTATCGCCATCAGCAATAATCGCAGCGACTAAAGAGTACTGTAAAAAAGTAGCGGCAGTTGTAATATGATTATGCACCCAAAGCTGAATTTGCTCTTGCTGATCTTCTTTATCGGCAATATGGCTCGCGTAACCTTCTAAAGTTAATTCAACCGTATGCTTAGCCAATTTTTTCTTAGTGGGATCCGTCACTGCAATCAATAAACGCTGCTTAGCAAAATCCCAATCGAATAAACAGAACATCGAATCATCTTCAATATTTTTATCGAGTAAATCAAACGCGTAATCCGCTGCGGCGAGTACTGTTTGCTTTAGCTCGGCTTCACTTTCGACCGTTGAGGTAACACTGTGGCAAAGTTGCTGATCTATTTCCCAGTTCATTTTAAACCCTAAATTATAATGTTAATGTCGTTTATTTTTTAATACTGTTGTTTTCTGTTTAAGTCTTTAACTTAAATCTGCTATCGCAGTAGTGAGTCTTTCCAGTCACTGACTTTATCTGTGGTTAAAGATTCCAAATACCCTTCAATGGCTACCTCCATATCGTCACTACTTTTGATACGACGTATCGGAGTAAATAACTCATCGGCTTCGGGGTATGATTGTCGCATCTGACTCAACCACTGCTTTACTCGGCTAGAATAATGATGCCCTTTCGAGCCGATGACCTGAACTTTACGATAATTTAGAATCATCTCAACCACACTCGACCAACTCATTTTATCGCCAATGCCAGCGACCATAGCAGCCAAATTTGGCGTAGCCAGTGCACCGCGGCCAATCATGAGATCATTACACCCCGATACCTCTCGACACTTAACCGCATCATCAGTATTCCAGATCTCACCGTTGGCAATAATAGATAAGTCTTTGCCTTCTCTCGCCAAACGTTCTTTCACCTGAGCAATATAATGCCACTTAATCGCTTCCGCTTTATAACCATCTTCTTTGGTACGGGCATGAATCGTTAACTCACCAGCCCCTGCTGAAACAATTGCATCGACGATCTCATGTACACAATTGGGATCATCCCACCCTAAACGAATTTTTACTGACAGGGTTTTATCTTGAGGCACTGCTTGGCGCATTGCTGAAACTGCATCAAAAATAAGCTCCGGCTCTTTTAAGAGCGTTGCTCCCCCTTTACTTTTGTTAACTGTTTTCGCTGGGCAACCCAGGTTCAAATCGACGCCATGAGAACCGAGTTCTATCGCTCTTTGGGCATTCATCGCCAAAGTATCAGGCTCAGAGCCCAATAACTGCATACGGATAGGCACTCCACTCGGAGTAAAGCCATTATTCTCTAGCTCAGGTGCCAATTGATAGAAAGTACGCGGTGGCAATAACTGATGGTTGGATACCCGTAAGAATTCTGTGACGCATAAATCATAACCCCCTAAGCCGGTTAATAATTCACGAACGGTATGATCCATTACTCCTTCAAGTGGAGCTAAAACAATGCGCATAATGTACCGAGAGCTGTGCTAAATACTAAGCAGATGTATAAAAAGCGTGATCATATCAATTCCGTTCCACTAGGTAAAAGAGAAAGCGTTTTGATGACAGCTTTGGCGGCTTCTGACATTACCGTCAGGGTAAAATCTTGCTAATCTAGTATCAGAAGCATTATAAAAACAAATTAAGCACAAGCTGTTAAATTTCATAAATTCAGCATAATAAAAAGGTCTTTCATGAATTCACATTACGATGTGGTCGTCTTTGGCGCCACCAGCTTTGTTGGTCAGATATTAGTGCAATATTTAACCGATAATTTTAATAAACCAGAAAAAGAGTCACTTAATTGGGCGATTGCAGGGCGATCTCAAACTAAGTTAAATGAAGTAAAAACAAAGATCCAGCAACCTGATCTGAGCACTATCATCGCAGATGCTCAAGATGAAGCGGCGATTAAAGCCATGTGCGGTCAAGCTAATGTCATTATATCTACCGTTGGTCCCTACGCTCTTTATGGTGAAACCTTGGTCAAAGTCTGTGCTGAAACAGGTACAGATTATTGCGACCTAACAGGTGAAGTGCAATGGATTGACCGTATGCTGAAAAAATACGAAACGACGGCTAAAACCAGTGGCGCTCGGATTGTTCACTGCAGTGGCTTTGATTCTATTCCTTCTGACATGGGTGTGTATTTTACTCAACGTGAAGCGAAGAAGAGCTTAGGTGAGTACTGCAATAATATTTCCATGCGTGTTAAAGCCGCTAAAGGTGGCGCATCGGGTGGCACGATTGCAAGCATTCTAAACATCACTGAAGAAGTGATGAAAGACCCGGCATTACGTAAAGACCTAATTAATCCTTACTTAGTCTGCCCTGAAGGCCATAATTATAAGGTCCGTCAATTCGATACCAAGAAGCCAACCTTTGATAAAAACTTCAATGGCTGGACGGCGCCTTTCGTAATGGCAGGAATCAATACACGCATTGTATTTCGCTCAAATGCATTAGCCGGTAGCCCCTACGGCACAGACTTTAAATACGACGAAGCCATGTTAGTTGGTAAAGGATTTAAAGGACGCTTAACCGCAACAGGTATCGTGGCAGGATTAGGCGCTTTCTTTGTGGGTGCAGCACTTAAACCAACGCGTTGGGTATTAGAAAACTATGTATTACCAAAGCCGGGCGAAGGTCCTACACCAAAAGAGCAAGTAGAAGGTTATTACGACATTCGTTTCTTAGGTAAAACACCTTCAGGAAAAGAAATTCGCAGTAAGGTCGTTGGCCAAGGTGACCCGGGTTACGGTTCCACCAGCCAAATGCTTGGCCAAGTTGGAGCTTGCTTAGCATTAGACAAAGAATTATTAGCCGATAAAGAAGGTGGATTTTGGACGACGTCGACCTTGTTAGGTGATCGCTTAATTGAGCGTTTAGAAAAAGATGCCCAGCTTAAGTTTGAAGTGCTTAGCTAATAGAGAAAAGATAAAAACGTTTCACCACAGAGTGCACAGGGAACACAGAGGAAAAGGAAAAAGCAAAGATAAGAACTGAACTAATTTACTGATATTAAATAGTTCCTGACTGATTTTAGATCTTTTATTTCTATTTTCCTCTTGCTCTTCTCTGTGAAGCGCAGCGCTCGGTGCCCTCTGTGGTGAAATTTCTTTTGTCTTAGCTAAATAACAAGTCCCGCAAACCACTCGCCCGCTCTATCTTGGAATTAACCCCAGCCGACAGCACTTCATCATTTGAATACAAAGAAAAGCTCTTCTTCGCCCGTGTAATCGCCGTATAAATTAATTCACGACTAATCACAGGCGAATGATTCTCCGGTAATACCAAAGCCACATCCAAGAACTCTGACCCCTGACTTTTATGAACCGTCATAGCGAACGCCGTTTCATGCGTTGGCAAACGAGTCGGTAATAACTGCCGAACGTTTGATTTGTTAGTACTCGATGTTGAAGTACTTGATTTTGAAGCCCCTGATTTTGAAGCCCCTGATTTTGAAGCCTCTGATTTTGAAGTGCCTGCCTTTGAAAAAGTAGAGTCAGCTGCGACAAAGCAGACTCTTAATTCTTCATGGCCGTCATTCCCTGCAACCATCATCGCGATGCCAATATCGCCATTAAATAAATTCAACTCATAATCGTTACGACTGATCATAACTGGACGGCCAACATACCAGCGGTTCTGCTCCATCGAAACCGCACTGGTATCGATACTCAATAGTCCTCGCCCTTGTAATAATTTCTGCACGCGCTCATTCAATGCATGCA
>Ga0105359_10000915_pt1 | contig 24856 bp, 17 predicted proteins | sample GOMGulsemesocosm_6_FD_83659 | JGI IMG/M metagenome (GOLD analysis project Ga0105359, IMG submission 83659) | Methane-oxidizing microbial communities from mesocosms in the Gulf of Mexico - GOM8C Gulf of Mexico | ecosystem: Environmental > Aquatic > Marine > Cold seeps | place: Gulf of Mexico...
TCTAATTTTAGGCGCTGGACCAATTGTTATTGGACAAGCGTGTGAGTTTGATTACTCAGGCGCACAAGCCTGTAAAGCATTACGTGAAGAAGGTTATCGAGTTATTTTAGTTAACTCTAACCCAGCCACAATCATGACTGACCCAGAAATGGCCGATGCTACTTACATCGAACCTATCCATTGGGAAGTTGTTGAAAAAATTATTGAAAAAGAGCGTCCATGTGCGGTATTACCGACCATGGGTGGTCAAACGGCATTAAACTGTGCACTTGAGCTAGAAAGCAAAGGTGTTTTAGCTAAGTACAATGTTGAAATGATCGGTGCTACAGCCGATGCAATCGACAAAGCTGAAGATCGTAGCCGATTTGATGTTGCGATGAAGAAAATCGGCCTTGCAACGCCTGAAGCTGGTATTGCTCATACAATGGAAGAAGCGCATGCTGTACAGCGTAAAGTTGGCTTCCCTTGTATTATCCGTCCGTCTTTCACCATGGGTGGAACTGGCGGCGGTATCGCTTATAACGGCGAAGAATTTCTTGAAATTTGTACACGTGGCCTAGATTTATCACCAACCAGCGAACTTCTTATTGATGAGTCGTTAATCGGTTGGAAAGAATATGAAATGGAAGTGGTTCGCGATAAAAATGATAACTGTATTATCGTTTGTACTATTGAAAATTTCGACCCAATGGGCATTCATACGGGTGATTCAATTACCGTTGCACCAGCGCAAACATTAACTGATAAAGAATACCAAATCATGCGTAACGCATCGATGGCTGTATTACGTGAAATTGGTGTTGAAACGGGCGGTTCAAACGTTCAGTTCGGCCAATGTCCAAATACGGGCCGTATGGTTATCATTGAGATGAACCCACGTGTATCACGTTCATCTGCGCTTGCGTCTAAAGCAACTGGTTTCCCAATTGCAAAAATTGCGGCAAAGCTAGCTGTTGGTTATACCCTTGATGAATTATCAAATGATATTACTGGCGGCGCTACTCCTGCTTCGTTCGAACCATCAATCGATTATGTTGTTACTAAGATCCCACGTTTTAACTTTGAAAAGTTTGCAGGAAGTGAAGATCGCCTAACAACTCAAATGAAATCTGTTGGTGAAGTTATGGCTATTGGCCGTAATCAACAAGAGTCAATGCAAAAGGCATTACGCGGTCTTGAAGTCGGTGTAAATGGTTTCGACCCAATTGTTGACGCTGAAGATTCTGAAGCACTTAACAAAATAAAACACGAACTAACTAATGCTGGTGCAGACCGTATTTGGTACATCGCTGACGCATTCCGTTTTGGTATGACATTAGACGAAATTTTCAACATTACACGTGTTGACCGTTTCTTCTTGATTCAAATTCAAGATATCGTAAACGAAGAATACACTGTTGCCGATGGCGGCATGGCTAACTTGACGCCAGACTACTTACGCTCATTAAAGCGTAAAGGTTTTGCTGATTCTCGTTTAGCAGATGTACTAGGTGTTGCAGAATCGGAAGTACGTAAGATTCGTGATCGTCACGACATTCACCCTGTTTACAAACGCGTCGATACTTGTGCTGCTGAATTTGCATCAGACACGGCATACATGTACTCATGTTACGATGAAGAGTGTGAAGCAAATGTAACGAGCAAAGAAAAAATTATGATCATTGGCGGCGGTCCAAACCGAATCGGCCAAGGCATCGAATTTGATTACTGTTGTGTACATGCTGCAATGGCGATGCGTGAAGAAGGTTACGAAACAATCATGGTTAACTGTAACCCTGAAACTGTTTCAACAGACTACGATACATCTGACCGTCTATATTTCGAATCAGTTACCTTTGAAGATGTTATTGAAATAGTACGCATTGAAAAACCAAAAGGCGTTATTGTTCAATACGGTGGTCAAACACCTCTTAAATTAGCACGTGCTCTTGAAGCGGCTGGCGTACCAATTATTGGTACATCACCAGATGCTATCGACAGAGCAGAAGATCGAGAACGTTTCCAGCAAATGATTCAGCGTTTAGGTATCAAGCAGCCGGTTAACCAAACCGTTAGCAGCACTGAAGAAGCGATTGCTGAGTCAGCAAATATTGGTTTCCCATTAGTAGTACGTCCATCGTATGTACTTGGCGGCCGTGCCATGGAAATTGTATATGACGAGCAAGATTTACGTCGTTATATGACTGCTGCAGTTAGTGTATCAAATGATTCTCCAATCTTACTTGACCGTTTCTTAGATAACGCGGTTGAAGTTGATGTTGATGCAGTTTGTGATGGCGTTGACGTAGTTGTTGGCGGTATCATGGAGCACATTGAAGAGGCGGGCGTTCATTCTGGTGACTCTGGTTGTTCATTGCCTCCGTATACTTTATCACAAAGTGTTCAAGACAGATTACGTGAAAGTGTGCGTAACATTGCCTTAGAGCTTGGCGTAATTGGTTTAATGAATACACAGTTTGCGGTTAAAGATGATGAAATCTACATGATCGAAGTTAACCCACGCGCTGCACGTACAATTCCATTTGTATCAAAAGCAACAGGTGTTCCATTAGCGAAAATTGCCGCTAAAGTAATGGCTGGAAAGTCGCTTAAAGAGCTTGGTTTTACGAAAGAAGTTATTCCACCATATTACTCTGTTAAAGAAGTGGTTTTACCGTTTAATAAATTCCACGGTGCTGACCCAATCTTAGGGCCAGAAATGCGCTCTACAGGTGAAGTGATGGGTGTTGGTGATACATTCGCCGAAGCTTATGCTAAAGCTCAACTTGGCGCACAATCAAATGTGCCTAAGAAAGGCCGTGCATTAATCTCTGTTCGCCAAAGTGATAAAGGCCGTGTTGCACAGCTTGCACAAAAGTTACTTGATTTAGGTTATGTACTTGATGCTACCCATGGTACAGCCATCATCTTAGGTGAAGCTGGTATCAACCCGCGCTTAGTTAATAAAGTAAGCGAAGGTCGCCCGCATATTCTAGATAGAATTAAGAATGGTGAATACGAGTACATCGTAAATACTACTGAAGGTCGTCAAGCAATTGATGATTCTCGTAAACTCCGTGCTGGTGCATTACGTTATAAAGTAAGCTACACCACAACGATGAACGCGGCGTTAGCGACGTGTGATTCAATCCTAGCGGATGATCGCGCAACAGTAACATCCATTCAAGAGTTGCACGCTAAAATATCTTAATTGTTAAAGGTGTTGTTAAAACACTTTTGCTAAGCAAAGAATGAAAAAAGGGCTATCAATTGATAGCCCTTTTTTATTGTCTATATATTTAGCAAAGCTAGGAAGTAGATAGGAAGTACAATCCATAACCGACAAACAAAGCAGGAATAGCTGAATAAAAGGTGGCAACCATCGCGGCTTTCGGTGCTAGGGCAATAGCAGGAAATAACGCATCACCATCGTTTGAAATAGCATTGGCAGCAAGTGCACTAAAAGGCACGATGCCTTGAATATATAAAGTAGTGACAAGTATTTGTGGGCCACAACCTGGTAATAATCCAATCAGTAATCCAACTAATGGTGCTAAGACCGCATAATGGGCGAACCATGTACCTAAGTCTAGTTCCAATAAATTCACAGCCACTTCATAAAGCACAAATGCTGTTACCACCCATGCTGTAACAAAATGGGTATCTTGCATTACTTTATTAAACTTAGAGTAGGGTTGAGGAGTGTCATCTTCACAAATAATATCTTGGTAATTTTCACCTTTCGAGGAAATAGCCCACAATACTGTCACGACTATTGCGCCTAGCGCCCCAAAATACATGATGTATTGATCAAGATTTGGTATTACCTTGTTAAAATCAAATTGGCCAGCGAGTAAAAATCCGATGAACAAGCTAGGTATCATCCATATTTTCCAAAAGAGGCGACCAGCACGTTGCTGTGAACTTGGACTATTATCTGGTGTTGAAACGCTCGCTGCGCTTTCTTCAGGCTGTAAATATGACGGACTATGAAGGCGATTGACTATTTCACCCGAAATAATACCGACAGCTAATCCCATTGACAGTATAATAAGGCCGTCTAAAGGCCGAGTTGCTAGTAATAAAAAAGCGGCATCGCCCATGGTAGCGGTAAGCACGGCAACAACACTACCAAAGCTAGCTTGTCGTTTGGTAAATTGGGTGACTACAATAATAGCGCCGCCGCAACCCGGTAGCGCCCCAAGTAATGCGGCGACTGAAATTTCTAGATGTGGATGCTTTTGCCTTACATAGCTCAAGTCTAGCATTGGGAAACGATCTAGCAGAAAATAGTAGATACAAAGTGTCGCGGCGACAACCACGGTCACCTGTAGAAAAGCATCTGATAATGACTGCAAAATGATAGGTCGTAAATTATCTAAGGCTAGTAAAACTAATAAGGTGAGCGGAATAAAAAGTCGTTTATATTTAAATGACTTGTGTAAGCGCTCAGCGTTCAGCGCCAGTAGTTGGTTCATATGTTAATCAACCTTAATGATAATTGTTATCGTTAAGGTTAATGTATTTTTATCACGGTCGCAACATCAAACTATGCTTTAGCAAATATAAGTAAAAGGTTTTTATGTTAATTGAGCAAGACTTCGACGTTGTTGATAATAACGCTGATTTTATCGTCATCAACAAACACTCAAATGTTGACTTTCACTGCAGTAACGGTCAGTTGGGGGTTGTGGCTAAGGTGTCTAAATACCTCGGTGATATCAAACTCTTTCCTGTTCATCGCCTAGATAAAATGACCAGTGGTTTATTAGTGATGGCGAAATCATCTGTCATTGCGGCGCAATTTGGTGAACTATTTGAGAGTCGAAATATTGAAAAATTTTACCTTGCTGTTTCTGATAAAAAACCGAAAAAAAAGCAGGGTTTAATAAAAGGAGATATGAAAAAAGGCCGTAATGGCAGTTACTTATTATTAAAAACAAATGAGAATCCAGCTGTTACGCAGTTTTTTAGTTATTCATTAGCCCCTCTTTTAAGACTTTTTGTTCTTAAGCCACATTCAGGAAAGACGCATCAGTTACGCGTAGCCATGAAAAGTATTGGTGCACCCATTATAGGTGATGCGAGGTATTACCCAAATAATCAACAATCTTTGGGTTATTTACATGCTTGGCAGTTAGCCTTCAAATTAAACGGAAAGAGTTATTCATTTGAAGCCTCACCTAAATGGCCGTTGGAGTTAGTAAATGAATGGGTAGAGAACAATCGTACATTGGTTGAAGTTCAGTGGCCTAAATTGTCTTAAGTCATAATTGTAAGACATTGATAATATACTTATTATTATTGAGATAATGTTTTAATGATGTTAACTTTTGAGCACTGATTGTTCTGACATAAATAATTTAATTTGCAATATCATTAACAAACTACCTAATTCACTCAACAAATCCTGAGGGTTATTATGAAATATTTAGCTTTTTCATCCCTGTTATTCCTTAGTGCGCAAGGGGTTGCGCATGATACTAAAACTATTGAAGCAGTAAAAAATGACCCTTCGGTTATTTCTTTCATAAAGAAGATTGCCGTATCTGCAGATAACAAAGTTACGTTTCATGAAATGCCACTCGATAGCATCTGTGGTTTTGTGGGCTGCGAATCTCGAACATTGGTAAATGTAATGATCACCTCAAATGAGTCAAATGCGCCTACTAAGAGCCTACTTGCACGAGTGACAGTTATGGATCTAAATGAAACAATGAAACCAAAGGTTGATATAGTTACATTGAATTAACAATTACCTGTTTGTTGTAACATAATAAGGCCCTTCTTATTATTTTTGAGTGGGGGTTTATGTAATTCACCTTCATTTATTATAAATCACGCCATCAATCCTTCTAAATATATCTCCTAAACTAATTCTCTAAAAATTGCAATGATACAAAAAATGTTCAACTATTTTTAGAGAAGGTGAATATTTTATGCATGTCCTCGGCAGTATTGTCCATAGACCTTTGAGAATTCACAGCGTAATCCTGCATTTTGTATACAAATCGAATCTATAAATTATTGTAAGTCAAAGAGTTAAATATTTGTTTAACATCGCTGGCATCATTTGAATTTTATAGCTTATTTGTACTACTTAAATACTATTTATATAACATTAACCATTCAATAGTTAGATGTTGTTAATTTGTTTTATTCACATGCTCTCATTTAATTATACTTAAGATCAAAAGGTTATATCGCATTTCGTTTTTTGTTAACTGGGTAATGCTTTGTTACATTTGTGTTTTTTTTATTAACATTTGGTGTTAGCTTGGCGTTGTTGTCGCCGATGTAAATAAAAATTATAGCGTCAATATCAATATCCAGGCTCATTGATAAACAAACTTCAAAGCTTAGATATCACTTAATATCTTTAAAGGAAATAAAATGAATAAAGATAACCTTTTGGTTAGAACGGCTATTGCAGGCGCGCTTTTTGCGGCGACTTCATCTATGGCCATGGCAGATACAACTATTTTTACAGATAGTGAAACTGGCATAGTGCAATTTGCACAGGGTAGCTTTGGTAAGGTTGACAAAAGGTCAGCAAACAAAGCATTAAAGCGTTTCATCAAAGAACAAATCTCTTATCAAGCTCAAGGTAATGAAGAGTTCAGTGTGAGACGTCATTGGAAAGATGCACTGGGTAAAACACATACTCAACTAACGCAGCAATTAAATAATCTGCCTGTGTATGGCGCCACAATGACTATTCATTCTGAGAATGGCTTTTCTGGTGTGCAATTAAGTAATGAAAATGACGAAAGCACAATTTATGCTGTCAGTGGTAATTTAGCGACGCAAAATGATTCAGACGATTTATCTATGATTGATGAAGAAGCAAGTAGTGTTAAGTCACTAAGTGCTAAAGCAGCAGGTAAGGTAAAGCCACGTGGTCTTAAAAAAGCCTTGAAGCGTGCTGCAAGTGCTGGTGAAATCAGTGGTGAGCCTGAATTGGCCTATGTTTATTTACCTGAACGAGGAAAAACTAAACTTGCGTGGAAAGTTGAAGTTAAATATACGTCTGATAACGGCTTTGAACATGATTCCATTTTTTACAATGTGAAAAATGGCCGTGAATTGACACGTCATCCGCAAGTTTTTCATGCTAAATCACTTCGTACATATGATATGCAAGGACAGGCATATAATCATTCAAGTGCACCAGGAACATTAAAGTGTACAACCACCCAAAATTGCGGCGAAGCTTCTGCTCAGCGTGCTCACGATGGTGCTGCAACTGTTTATGATTACTACAAAACAATACACAACCGTAATGGCATTAATAATGCTGATATGACGATGATTTCGAGTGTTCATACTGGCAATAAATGGAATAACGCGGTTTGGTACAACAACCAAATGTTCTATGGTGATGGTGATGGCAGCCAATTTGGCGATCTAACACAATCCCTAGATATTATTGGTCATGAGTTAACACATGGTGTTGTTTCATATACTGCAAATTTAGTTTATCGCAATGAGTCTGGTGCACTTAATGAAGCAATGGCTGACATTATGGGGGTATCTGCAGATGCATGGCATCGAGGGTCTTCACAACCAAACTGGCTATTAGCAGTTGATGCATACACACCTGGAACATCTGGTGATGCAATGCGCTACATGAACGATCCAACACGTGATAATCAATCACGTGATTATTACCCTGATCGCTACACCGGTACAGGTGATAATGGTGGTGTTCATCTTAACTCTGGTATTGCTAACTTAGCTTATTCGTTATTAGTTGATGGAGGAACTCATCCTCAAAATAAAACGACAGTTGTCGTCCCTGGATTAGGACTCGATAAATCACAAAAGATTTTCTACCGTGCCTTGATCACTTATTTCAATTCATCGACTAACTTTGCACAAGCACGAATTGGAACAGCGCAAGCTGCACAAGATCTCTATGGCAGTGATACGAAAACTGCCGTTGAAACTGCTTGGTGTGCTGTTGGAGTTGGAACATGTCCTTCGGCTCCAACAACGGTTAAAACGTTAGTTAAAGGAGTTGCTGCTACTGGTTTATCGGCTTCGAGTAAAAATACATTTGTGTACAAAATGGATGTCCCAACCGGAGCAACGAACATAAACTTCTCAATTGCTGGTTCAAATGGTGATGCTGATTTATATGTTTCTCGTGGTGTCACGCCAACAACGAGCACTTATGATTGTAAATCAGAATCTTCAAGTAGTAATGAATCTTGTGATATGACAGGTGGTTCAGGTACTTATTATGTGCTTGTTAGTGCATATTCAGCGTTTAATAACTTATCTTTAATAGGTAACTATGATGACGTAAGCACAACGCCAACCCTTGAACCTATATCTGGTTCGGCGAGTAATATTTCAGTATCAAGAGGCCAATGGACTCGATATACACAAGTGTTACCAGCAGGGTACGCCACGCTACGTGTGACAATTGAAGGTGGAACTGGCGATACTGACCTGTATGTGACTAACGGTAAGCAGTCAACAAAAGTAAGTTATGGTTGTCGTTCAAACGGTGCAACAAACGATGAAGTTTGTACATTTAATGCGCCAGCAGCAGGTGTTTGGTATCTGGATCTTTACGGATATTCAACATCGTCTAACATTACACTTAGACTAACGGCAACGCCGTAAATTTAGACTTACTTTACGTTATAACATCACTAACATATTGATGTTATTGTAACTCTCTCTGTGTAAAGTTAGGTCAAGGGAACAGTTTTTACTGTTCCCTTTTTTATTTATGTGCTTTAATGCCTGCATCTTAATTATTGGGTTCATTATTTTGGCTATGCGTTGCTTCTTATTCATATTCGTTATGTTGTTTGCGAGTCAAACAATTGCGGCTGTGTATGATGCTCACGCACCTCATCAACCTAGTAATAGTCACAACAGCAATATTGAACATACCAATCATCAAGAAGTGGCTGTGTCGTTAGATGATAGTGCCTCTAGTGATTGTCACCATTGTTGTCATTGTCATACACCAACAAGTGTTGCTGTTCTTTCTACTGATAGTGAGTCATCACTCACATTTGATACTGTGAAATTACTCATTAGTAATTCCTTTGCTGACTCGACCAGTATTTCTCCTGAACATCGCCCTCCAATCTCTTAAATTTTAAACCATCTTCGAATAATCAAATTTTTGAGACTCAATTAATGTGATAGCTGCTGTTAGCTATCTCTAGACATATATTATTTCGTTATCTTTTGGTTATTCTTTTTAAAATTAACCATTTCCACTGTTTAATAATCAGATATTAAGTGGAATTGGTATTAGGAGAATATCGATGAAAACCCCATTTAAAATTGTACTACTATGTTTACCCTTGCTTGTTAATCCATTGCCGGTTACGGCGGGCGAAGATCATGATCATAGGCCAAAAAAAGTTGCGGTTAGTGAAAATAAAACGGGAAAAAATGATGAAACCCATGAAGAAGGGATTCGTTTTACTGCGCAGCAAATGACCTTGGCTAACATTCGTGTTAACACCTTAACTCCTCAGATTTATCAACGCTCTATTTATGCGCCCGGTGAGATCAAAGCAAATGGCTACACGAGTTATTTGTTGTCAGCTAGAACTGACTCAGTTGTACTGAAACGACATGTGATGCTCGGACAACATATTCATATTGGTCAGCCATTAGTGACGTTATTTAGTGAAGCAGTCGCACAGGCACAAGCAACTTATCGTGTGGCTTATAATGAGTGGCAACGTGCTAAAAAACTGGGCAGGGGAACAGTAAGTGAAAGCCGTTTATTAACAGCGCAAACCGATTATATTGCAGCCTCGAGTCGCCTCAAAGCGTATGGTTTAACAAAGGCCGCAATAGATAAAATTGTTAAAAACAACGATTCTAACTTAGGTGAATATACCTTAGTAGCCCAAACAGATGGCGCTGTCATAAACGATGACTTTTCACAGGGGCAACGCGTTGCTGCTGGGGATTCAATTATGAAAATTAGCCAAGAAGATACCTTATGGGTAGAAGCTCGTATATCACCTAATAAATTATTAAAGTTGCCTGTTGGCACAAACGCTGTTCTCTCACTAGGGGATGAGCGCTTTAATGCACGTGTTATCCAAGAGGCACACACTATCGATCCCATCACAAGAACGCGCATTATCCGGCTTGAAGTGGAAAATAAAAACGACAGATTGCATCCCGGCATGTTTGTCGATGTCAATTTTATGTTCGATACTCCCACGCCAGTGATGGCATTGCCGGAGTCGGCGTTGACTCGTGGCAGTGATGGTGACTGGGTCGTTTTTGTGGAAGATCATCCCGGTGAATTTGAAGCAGTAGAAGTAGAAATAATTCAATCACTGGGTGACTTTCGTCAAATAGAAGGCATTAAACCTAACAGCCGTGTTGTGACCAAAGGAGCATTTTTTGTGGCATCTCAAATTGCAAAAGGCGGATTCGATCCGCACGGTCATTAGGGGATAAATGATGTTTAATAAAATGATAGATTGGTCGGTCAATAACCGACTGTTAGTAGTTTTAGGTCTTATAGCAACATTATGTGCGGCGGTGTTAATTATTCCTCGCCTAAATTTAGATGCATTTCCTGATGTAACCAATGTGCAAGTCGCGGTAAATACCGAAGCGCCTGGGCTGGCGGCCGAAGAAGTTGAGCAGTTAATTACCTATCCAATTGAAGCCGTGATGTATGCGTTACCAGACGTAGAGCAGGTTCGTTCTATCTCTAAAACAGGGCTTTCTGGGGTGACAGTGGTGTTTAAAGAAGGCGTGGATATCTACTTTGCGCGTCAATTAGTCTTTGAACGACTACAAGCGGCTAAGGAGCTTATTCCGTCGGGTGTTGGTACGCCTGAAATGGGACCAAATACCTCAGGTTTAGGTCAAGTTTTTCAATACTTATTAATTAGCGATAAGAATGCTGGTTTTGACTCTATGGCGCTGCGCAGCTTAAATGACTGGGTGGTTAAGCTGTTAGTTATGCCAGTGGATGGCGTGACCAATGTATTATCATTTGGTGGTCATGTTAGGCAATATCAGGTGAATGTTGAACCGAGTAAACTACTCGCTTATCAGCTCACTCAAAATGATATTGTTAACGCACTTGATGATAATAACGCTAATGTTGGTGGTTGGTATATCAACCGAGGCCAAGAACAATTGGTCATTCGTGGCACAGGTTGGTATCGCGGTGGTAACGAAGGATTAAAAGACATTGCTCAGGTTCCTGTAAAAACCATTGATGGCACTGTTATTACCGTCAGCGATGTCGCTTCAATATCATTAGGCAGCGAAATTCGTCAAGGGGCCGTCACCATGACTCGCCGCGATGAAAATGGTGACATAGAAAGCTTGGGTGAAGTCGTCTCAGGCATTGTGCTAAAGCGTATAGGGGCAAATACTAAAGCAACTATCGATGGAATTAATGCACGGATCCCATTGATTAATCAGGCATTGCCGAAAGGGGTTCGCTTTGAACCGTTTTATGATCAATCTGATCTAATTACTAAAGCCGTAAGCACTGTAGTTGAATCGTTGGCGTTGGCGTTTATCTTTATTGCCATAGTGCTTGCGTTATTTTTAATGAATTTACGTGCCACTGTGTTAGTGCTTATATCAATTCCAATCTCCATTGCAATCACGTTAATGGTCATGTCGTATTTTGGATTGTCAGCAAACTTAATGTCATTAGGCGGAATTGCCGTGGCCATAGGTATGTTAGTTGATGGTTCTGTTGTGATGGTTGAAAACATGTTCAAGCATTTAAATCACCCTAGCTCGGCTTATAGTGATAGTCATCATGATCATTCCATTGCGCAAAAAGATGGTATCGCGCTGCGTTTAAAAGAAGCAGGTAAGGAGGTTGCTCGCCCTGTATTCTTTGCTGCGTCAATTATTTTAGTGGTCTTCATGCCATTATTTAGCTTTGAAGGCGTTGAAGCAAAATTGTTCCAGCCAATGGCTATTAGCATCATTTTAGCCGTTATTAGTGCAATTTTTGTCGCATTAATCGTGGTGCCAGCATTAGCAACTTATATGTTTAAGTCTGGTGTGAAAGAGCGTCAAAGCTTTGTGTTAAAGCCATTGCTTGCGTTATATAGCGCGGCCCTAAAAGTGGTGATGAGAAATGCCAAAACGGTAATCATCAGCTCAGTGGTGTTATTGGCAAGTGCGTTAGCTTTGTTGCCTCAAATTGGGACAGAATTTGTGCCAGAACTTGAGGAGGGCACCATCAATTTGCGAGCGACTTTAGCGCCATCATCAAGTTTAGAAACTGCATTGACTGTAGCGCCAATACTTGAGAAAAAGTTGATGGCCTTTCCAGAGGTTGAATATACGCTTAGCCGAATGGGGCGCGCAGAATTAGGGGGCGATCCTGAACCAGTTAATAATATCGAAATTTATATTGGCCTTAAGCCCTTATCGCAATGGACTAGTGCAACAAACCGTACTGAGTTACAACACTTGATGGAAGAGTCATTAGAGGAATTCCCAGGCTTGCTACTTAACTTTTCACAACCTATTGCGACACGCGTTGACGAACTATTGTCAGGTGTTAAAGCGCAACTTGCGATTAAATTATTTGGTCCAGACCTTGATGTACTAGCGTCAAAAGGCCAAGAAATTGAAGCCGTGATTAAAAAAATTAAAGGAGCACGTGATGTTGCCCTAGAGCAAATTGCGGGTGAGGCGCAGCTTGTTATTGCGCCAAAACGTGCTCAGTTATCGCGTTTTGGTTTGTCAGTTGGCAATGTCATGGACGTGGTAAAAAATGGTATTGGCGGCGTAAGTGCAGGGCAAATTATTAATGGCAATGAACGTTATGATATTTATGTTCGTCTAGCACTAAAAAATCGTAAGGACAAAGAAGCCATTAGTGAACTTCGCTTGCAATCACCCTCGGGCGCATGGGTACGACTAGGTGATGTTGCTGATATCTCATTTGAGTCTGGACCGCCACAAGTTAGGCGTGATGATGTGCAGCGGCGCGTTGTAGTGCAAGCTAATGTGCAAGATCGTGATATGGGGAGTGTTGTCGCAGATATTCGCACAGCCATAAGTGAGAAAATAGATTTGCCTGCGGGCTATTCCGTGTCTATTGGCGGCCAGTTTGAAAACCAACAACGGGCGCAAAAACGCTTATCTATTGTGTTGCCAATTTCCCTTGGCCTCATTGCTTTGTTGTTGTATTTTGCATTCGCAAGCGTAGGTCAGGCGCTGCTTATTTTGGTGAATGTACCATTAGCCATTATTGGTGGTATTTTCTCACTCTACATCAGCGGGCAATATTTATCGGTGCCAAGCTCTGTCGGATTCATCACTCTATTTGGTGTGGCAGTACTTAATGGTGTTGTCATGGTGGAGAGTATTAATCAGCGAATAAAAGATGGCATACCTACTGATGAAGCCGTGTTCGGTGGCGCTATATCACGTTTGCGTCCTGTATTAATGACCGCAATCACATCAGCGCTTGGCTTAATCCCTATGTTAATGTCTAGCGGTGTTGGCGCGGAAATACAGCGGCCTTTAGCAAGTGTTATTGTTGGCGGATTAGTTAGTGCAACGCTACTTACACTATTCGTATTGCCAGTGCTTTATAAGCGTTTTTCAGGGAAAAAAATTAAGCAGCTACAAGTAGAATAATGAATTAACCCAGTGAGCTGACTTATCAGGGTCAGCTTATTTAAATATATCGCATATAGCCTAAATACATGGGGAAGAGTTAATTGCTTTTGTTTCCTATAAAAACTGCGAATCATGTTTTGGCTATTTATAATGAAAAAAGGAGGATTTGTATGAAGGCTTTGTTGTGTTCTCTAATACTTGTGTGCTGCGCATTGAATGTGCAAGGGCATGAAAACAAAAGGGTGTTAAATTTATCTTGTCAGAATTTTACTTGGTCAGATGTACAAACATTGGTTGAACCTTATTTGGATGATACCTTATATGTTGCACTTGTTATGCAAGGTCAGAGCTCTGAATATAATGCATCTGAAGCGGCGTCTATGGCGATGGATGAGAAATTACCTGAGGTGATTAAAATGATCCTTAAATCAATTATTAAGGAAAATTGTTAGCGTTTTTATTTAGATTTTAAAATAAGTACAACCCCCTAGTAAATCGTATTGCTGAATGTTTTAATAACCGCCGTTAGTTATTAACTTTAAATAAGGAAATTTATGAAATATTTGATCGCGCTAACGGCACTATTAATTGTTGGTTGTTCGTCAGTGCCTGATAAAAAAGAAAACCACCTCATCGTAGCGCTGATGGAACGTGGTAGCATTAAATCAATGATTCATCCCATAAGATATCATGCTGAATGCCCATTAAAAGAAGACGTTGAACAGATAAAATCGATTGCTGAAAAAAGCGGATTCTCACCTGAAAAACTCAAACATATTAAATACAGTAAAGATGACACAGCATGGGTTGTATCTATGAAAAAAAACTCACCGTTAGATATGAAATATATTCAGCCCGAATTAGATTTATTAACCACTTTTCAAAAAGGATTAGTGTGTCAGAGTGTGGGCTGGGGAAGCACGGCTGTACCGGGTAATGGGGTGTAACTCCAGTTTGTTATAAATTCTTTGATATTAAACCAACAAAAAACACTATTTTTGTTGGTTTATTCATTATTTACTCTTGTTCTTTTTTGTCATCTTGTTTCTTTTGCTCTTCTTCTTGCTTGGCTTTATCAGTATTTTGACCGCCGCAGCCACCACAACATGAACTCATAGTATTAACCTTTTTAGTATTGATAAGTGGGATTATCTTAACTGTGCTCGGTGTTTTAATAATTGATATTTGTCATGGTGTTAGCTGTTTATAAAAATAAATTTAATTGTTGTAGGCAGGGCAAGGAACTAAAGGATAAAATAATGTCTGAAATTAAGAGAAATAATAAATGTCATGGTTAGGAGATTTAATGACAGAGTTTAATGATGAAAAATTTTATGATCAAATATTTCATGAAATAAGCTATGAGCAGCAGACAATATCAGGAAAAATTTTTGAAGGCTGTGATTTTCATTCGTGTGATTTTAGTGAAGCGGCTTTTCTCAATTGTGAGTTTACCCAGTGCACATTCATTGACTGTAATCTGAGTGTATTAAATGTCACTAACAGTTCTTTTTTAGACGTTGGCTTTGTCGACTGTAAGGTTATTGGTGTTAATTGGGCCAAAGCACATTGGCGCGGAATGTCTTTAGGAACAGCACTAAGTTTTAATAAGTGCATGATAAATTCATCATCCTTCTATGGATTAAAGCTACCTCAAATAAGTATCAAAGATTGCCGGGCACATGATGTTGACTTTACAGACGTCCATTTACGCGGGGCAAGTTTTTCAGGCACCGATCTCAAAAGTAGTATTTTTCATCATACTAACTTGACTGATGCAGATTTTAATAACGCACAAAATTACGACATAGATATCACGCATAACACTATTAAAGGCGCTAAGTTCTGTCGTTATGAGGCCGTTAGGCTATTAATGCCTCTAGGCATTGAGTTAATTGATTAGTATACGACGGTTGGGGAAAAGAGAGACAATTCTAATTATTGATGTTACATATTTTTTGCGTGGTGTCATCTAACTTTAACAATCATATTTTACTGTTATGTACTTTGTATAAAACTGTTACTCAATTAGCCGCAAAAGGTTAATTAGGTAACACTGCATAAGTATGGAGTATGACTTTGTTAATCGTTATCCCTGGGCGAGAATTAATTAATGTAACGCATGTTATTTTAGACTTTAATGGCACAATAGCCGTTGATGGTAAGCTAATTAATGGCGTTGCAGATAAAATAAATCAGTTATCAGAGGATGTTAGTTTTACAATCGTGACTGCTGATACCTATGGCACAGTGAAAAATGAGTTATTAGGTGTTAACTGCCAACTGGTTAATTTATCCCAAGATGGTCAATTTAAAGATAAATTAGACGTATTAATGTCTTTAGGTAAGGACAACACTGTATGCGTCGGCAACGGTTTTAATGATCGGATTGTGCTTAAAGAATCCATACTAGGCATATCAATATTGCAAGAAGAAGGACTTTGCATAGATGCATTAATCGCGGCTGACATGGTCTGTAAGTCAATTCATGATGCATTGTCTTGCTTAGAAAACACAAGCCGAATTTCTGCTACCTTACGTCTCTAAAAGTTACACTCTTCTTACTAGTGCCAGAGCACTAGATTATTAACGTGATAGATTAAAATGGTCGGAACGAGAGGATTTGAACCTCCGACCCCTTGTCCCCCAGACAAGTGCGCTACCAAGCTGCGCTACGTTCCGACTAATATCAATTCCATTAAATCACTGCTCACTTGTACTCGCTATATTCAACTATTACAGCGTTGCTCTTAATCCTAATAGCTAGCTATTACTCGGCAATGTGCTCCTGCATTGCTCTAATGTCCACATCCCTGTGGAAATCATTCGGGAGTCTTATACTAGTTAATTATTTCTTCGTACAACAAGATCATATAATTAGCGGAATTGGTATAATCTAATCAAGGTCAGTTTCTTTAAATCATGTTTTAATTCAAGTGTTAATATGTAAAATTGTTTTATTCACTGTTACTTTTTATTCTTTTGATAGCGATTATCCCATTTATGGGACGCAATCCCATTCTCCCAATCCCATTTTCGGTACTGCTCACTCTGCGTTTGATACGGGTTATATTAACATGTTGTTATTTAACGTAATAAAATGTTGGCACGATGTTTGTTATACAAGTGTATTGAACGTTAAAAGTGAGCCGAAAATGGATATTGTACGAGATAGTAGTAAATCGAATCGAAAACCTTTGCTGATAGCTGGGGTTGTGGGCATTGCCGTTATTGGCCTAGCATTTTTTATGTTAAAGCCAAGTAATGCGTCACATGTTGTTCAAAAAGATGCGTTGTTATTTGCGGATGTGAAACAAGGTGACATGAAAGTACGCGTACGTGGCACCGGTGTTTTAGCCTCTAAGGATATCCGCTGGTTGGCCACAGACGTTGCTGGGCGAGTTGAGCGCATTGTAACAAAAGCGGGTGCGATGGTTAAACAAGGCGATTTAATCTTAGAGTTATCAAATCCACAACTTATTCAGCAAATGCAAGATAGCCAATGGCAGCTGGAAGAAATGCAAGCAGAAACTAAAGCATTGGAAGTTTCTCTTGAGTCGCAATTGCTTGATCAAGAAACAGTGGTGTTAAATGAGCAGCTCAATTATGAGCGCGCAAAACTGACTTTTGATGCTGAGAACTCACTATTAACACAAGGTGTTGTTGCTATTTCGAAGATTAAGCATCAAGAAGCCGAGATAGAAGTTAAACGCTTTAAACAGCGCTGGGACTTAGAGCAGCGCAAACTTGATAAACGTATTGAAAACCTTGAAGCGCAGCGACTTTCTTATCGCGCTAGGTTACAGCGTCTGACTTACGGTTTAGCCCGTGTTAAAAAGCAGGTTGAAAACTTGATGGTCAGGGCTTCGATGGATGCCATAGTCCAAGAAATGCCGTTGGAGTTGGGGCAACAAGTTAACCCAGGGAATAATTTGGCACGCTTAGCTCGCAACGGGCTATTTATTGCGGAGCTAAGAATTCCAGAGAAGCTCATTAAGAACGTAAAACTTGCTCAGTCTGTGATGATCGATACCCGCAGCAATAAAATAAGCGGCACAATAATCAGAATAGATCCGGCGGTTATTAATGGCACGGTACAGGTTGATGTTGATTTTACGGCAGCATTGCCTCCAGAGGCTAGACCAGACTTGAGTATTGACGGGGTGATTGATATCGCAGACTTATCGAACACACTATATGTTAAACGCCCAATGTTTGCCAAAAATGACAGTAAAGGTCACGTATTTGTCCTGGATGAATCGGCGCAATATGTGATTAAACGTGAGATCGAATTTGGTCAAACGTCAAATCAATTCATAGAAATTAAATCAGGTTTAAAGCCCGGCGACAGCATTGTGGTATCAGATGTGAAAACGTGGCAAGAACATCAAAAAGTTAGTATAAATTAGGAGAACAGCAATGACTACACCCCATAAAAATTCTAATAACGCGTTAGTTAAATTAGTCGATATTAATAAAATATTTCTTACCGATGAAGTTGAAACGCAAGCGCTTAACAGCATTAATTTAAGCATCGATAAAGGCGAATATTTGTCTATTTCAGGTCCGTCGGGCTGCGGTAAATCGACATTGTTGTCGTTACTCGGCTTACTCGATACGTCAAGTAATGGGCAATACAATTTAGCAGGGCATGATGTGTCGGATTTATCACGTGATGAGCGTGCACGTATTCGAAATAAAGAAATTGGATTTATTTTTCAGTCATTTAACTTAATTAGTGATTTAAGTGTAGAAGAGAATGTAGCGCTACCGTTAACGTATCGCAGTGCTCTCAGCAGCAAGGATATTGACGCATTAGTGACAGCGTCATTAGAAAAAGTAGACATGGCTCACCGCGCTAATCATTTTCCGTCTCAGCTCTCAGGCGGTCAACAACAGCGCGTTGCCATTGCTCGAGCAATTGCCGGTTCACCATCCATTATTTTAGCGGATGAGCCAACGGGAAATCTTGATTCAAAAAATGCCCAAATCGTTATGAATATTCTCGATACTCTCCATCGTGATGGTGTGACGATTTGCATGGTGACACATGATCCTAGTTCTGCTGCACGTGCCAGTCGAATGATTGAAGTATTCGATGGCAAAATAGTAGCAGACAAGTTAACTAATAATGAATCGGCGATTGCAGTTTAGGCGGAGAATGATTATGTCATTTTGGATAGATATAAAATATGCAGCGCGGTTGCTGCTCAAAAAACCAATATTTAGTATAACCAGTATTTTGATTGTCGCGGTTGGCTTGGGCTTAACGGTATACACGTATTCGTTACTGAACAATTTGGTATTTAAGCCATTAGTTTTAAATGGTGATGCACCAATTTATGCGATTGAAGCGGAATATGACCACAATCATTTATCGCGTAGACCAGCAGATCCTTTTGATTTAAACCGCATCAAACGAGATATTGATGTCGTTGATGATGTTGGGTTTTACCAAGACGGTACGGCGTTGTTTCAAGATATAGAAGGAAAATCGGGAACAATGAAGTTTAATGCTTCTTATGTTAGTTGGAATATTTTTGAATTTTCTTCAACGCAGCCAATGTTAGGTCGTGGATTTAATATTGAAGATCAACAAAAAGGCGCTGAACCTGTTGTTGTTTTGAGTTTTGATGTTTGGCGTGATTATTTTGGCAGCAATGAACAAGTTATTAATACCTTGTTAACTGTTGAAGGCGAAAAAATGCGCGTTATTGGCGTTATGCCGCAAGCCTATGCGTTCCCAAGTGTTGCACAAACATGGTTGTTATTACCGCCTAACTTTATTAATCCTGTTGAGCGTAGCAGAACATCAGTTTTTGGTTTTATGAAACTTAAAAGTGGTGCCGATTTCTCTACATTTGAGCAAGAGTTAGCACGTATTACACCATTAATTGTTCAAGACATCCCTGAAGATTTTGAATGGCGTGTATCTGACAATGGTAATTTATTAAGAGCATTGTCATACAAAGAAGCGGCAATTACGCAATATTATTCAATATTTATTGCTATGTTCATTGTGGTCTTTTTAATCTTATTACTTGCCTGTATAAACATCGGTAACTTATTGTTAGCGCGTGTGAATGAGCGTATTAAGGAAGTTGCAATTAGGGTTGCATTGGGTATTCCGCGTGCACGCTTAGTATGGCAAATGTTATGGGAAAGTATTTTTCTTTGTACCATTGGTGGGTTCTTTGCGTTGTTACTTGCAGGTTGGGGATTAGATGTAACCAACGATATATTTGCCCAAGCCTACGCGGTGAATGATCAAAAACCATTCTGGTGGGAATTATCATTAGATACGAACGCAGTCGTTGTCTTAATCATGACGGTTGTTGCGATGATCATGATCACAGGACTCATTCCTGCGTGGCGCGCTTTAACAGGTGATTTCAATGCGATTTTACGTGATGGAACACGAGGCGCGTTGGGGAAAAAAGCGGCACGAGCAACCAAAGCCCTTGTTGTTTCTGAGATTTTATTATCGTGCGTTGTATTAGTTATTGCGACCATATTACTCTATACCAGTTATTCCGCTGCTCATGCTGATTATGGTGTTGAAACGAATAACCGCATTACGGCCAGATTAGAGCTACCAATATTGGCTTATCCGATGAATCGTTCTGACTCAGAAGAAGTACGCCGGGAAAGTGGTTTTAAGCGTTCGAAGTTCTATTATCAATTGAAAGAAAAAATGGAAGCCATGCCTAATATAGAAGGCGTTGCATTTATGAGTGAGTTTCCGGGAACCGGTGGCGGCACAAGTTTCTTTGAAATAGAAGGGCGCGCGGCTCAAGAGTATAATGAAAATCCATTTAGTAATAATGAGAGTGTTAGCCAAGACTCATGGCGTGTTGTTGGCATGTCGATAATCAGTGGTCGAGATTTTGATTATCGTGATGTAGAGCCAGGTATGCTTAGTATTATAATTAATGAGTCGATTGCTAGAGAGTTCTTTCCTGATGGCGATGCGGTAGGCAAACGCGTTCGACGTGTTAGTTCTCGTGGTACTGGTGATTGGAACACAATCATTGGCGTAGTATCTGATACTTTCCATGGCTCGGCGATGCGCTCATCAAGTGCCTCATACAATTCGTATCATGTGTTTGATGCATTTGCTTCTTCTCGTATTAATGTGGCTGTTCATTACTCTGGACGCCAAGCATTGGCCGAGAAAGCATTGACTCAAAGTATTATTGATATTGATCCAAGAGTGGCTGCTTTTCACGTGCAAACATACGATGCCTTGATTTATCAGCCAATGATGTTGGTAACTGCTGTGAGCAAGATATTTTTACTGTGCGGCGTAGTTGCTGTCTTCTTAGCAGCCAGTGGAATTTATGCAATGGCAGCTAATGGTGTGACTCAACGTACTCAAGAAATAGGTGTTAGGCGTGCGTTAGGTGCAACTGACTCTATGGTAATGCGCTTATTCATGAAACAAGCCATGATTCAGCTAACCTTGGGTTTAGTATTAGGGTTAGGGATGTCGTTATGGGTTATTGATTCAATGACCGATACCATGGTGATGAATGAAGTAAGTTACTATATCGGCTTTATCGCTGTGCCAGCACTTATTATTGCTATGGTTATTGTAGCTACTTATATTCCAACAAGACGAGTCGTGTTGATGGAACCAAGTAATGCATTGCATCACGATTAACTTTAATGAGCACTTTGGACAACGTTGTGACTAAAAGCAAAACGCTTAATAGTTACAATGTGTCTTATTAAATAACTTAACGGTGAACCTTAGTGTTCACCGTGTTACTTTAGGCTCGAAAATAACTTTTTAGGATGACAATGACTCATTCAATTTTAATTGCAGACGACGATCCGCAGATTATTTTAGCGTTAAAGCTATTACTTAAACCCCATGCGTTTGACGTTGTCGTTGCACAATCGCCCCAGCAAGCTATTGAGCAGGCGACAATACGCGAGTTTGACGTTGCGCTAATTGACCTTAATTACAAGAGCGATACCACCTCAGGTCAAGAAGGATTGGCACTTATTCCAAAGCTCAAGCAGCTCGATGAATTATTACCTATTGTGGTTATGACTGGTTATAGCAGTATTGATATTGCTGTGGATGTAATGAAACAAGGAGCCAGCGATTTTGTGCAAAAACCCTGGGGCAACGATCGCTTACTGACTATTTTACATAGTCAAATTACCATCAAAAAATCAATGCGCCAAGGTCATAAATTAGCGGCGCATAATGCTTTGCTATCTAACGAACAATCGTTGCCAAAATCTAATATAGTGGCGCATTCAGCTGTTATGAAACAGTTGATGGCTCAGTTAGAAAAACTGGCCAAAAGTGACATGAGCATCATGTTAACGGGGGAAAATGGCTGCGGTAAAAGTATGTTCGCCGATTATATTCACCGATGCTCGGTTCGCAGCAATGACCCGTTTATTGCAGTGAATATGGGCGCTATCAGTGAAAATTTATTTGAAAGTGAGATGTTTGGTCATGTCAAAGGTGCATTTACCGATGCCAAAGCCCACCGCATTGGGCGCTTTGAACTAGCTGAGTCAGGCAGCATATTTTTAGATGAAATTGCTAATATTCCTCTATCACAACAAGCAAAATTGTTACGCGTATTAGAAGAACATGAATTTGAACGTTTAGGCAGCTCTAAAACACAAAAAATGGATGTTCGATTTATTTCAGCCACTAATTCACCTTTAGCGCAATTAATTGCTGATAAACAATTTCGCCAAGATTTGTTGTATCGTCTTAATACCATTGAATTATGTATACCGCCACTGCGTGAACGCGTGGATGATATTGTGCCACTGGCGATGAATTTTTTAAGGCAACACAATAATAAATACCAGCTCAGTGTGACTGATTTTGACCAAGAGGCAATTAACGCATTACGCCATTATGAATGGCCAGGCAATGTACGTGAGTTAAATCATATGATTGAACGCGCTTTATTTTTATGCTCAAGCGATAAAATATCGGCACAAGACCTTGGACTGTCACCAATAACAAACACTGATGTTGATACTCCGATGCAACAATTGTTTGAGTCAGGCAGTCTCGATGACATAGAATGTGAGCTTATTAAGCAGCGCATGAAAAAATGCGACCATAAAGCCCTTGAAACATCGACCTCATTAGGCTTAAGTCGAAGTGCCTATTACCGCCGGTTAGAGAAATATAATTTGTGAGTATTTTGTATAAATCCTTTAAGAAAGAAAAAATAAGCCACGAAAATAAATTGTTGCGACTGGCATTTGCCATTGGTTTATTACCCTTTTTCTTGCTGATTATCGTGCTATATCAAGTTTCGATGTCCGTGTACCTCAAGTATTTAATGGTCTCATTAACGTTGTCGTTCATCGTCTTTGGTGCATTTGAAATTAAGCGGTTAGTTACTACACAGCTTAGGACGGCCACTAATTTGATGGAAGCACTAAGCATTGGTGATTATTCACTGCGCGCCGTGATCCATGGTGAACATAGTGCCCTGAATGAATTTAACAATTTACTCAATTCTTTAGCGCAGGCCATGACAAAACAAAGTTTAGTCAATAAAGAACGTCATATATTGCTTCATAAGGTGATAGATCAAATTGATGTGGCTATTGTAGCCGTTGACCATCAAGACTGTATTTCACTGATGAATCCCAGTGCTGAAAAATTACTCGATGCGCAATTTGAGCTTCATCAAGGTTGTCATATTAAAGCGCTTGGTTTGCAAGATGTGTTAACCAATGATTATAAACAAGTGGTTGAGTTTGAGATTAAACAGCACCGTAAAAAAGTCTATTTACACAGCGATGAATATTTCGAGGAAGGAAAAAAGCATCGTTTAATATTTATTACAGATATTCAAGATATCTTACGTGACGAAGAACGCAGTGCATGGCAGCGACTGTTACGGGTACTAAGCCATGAAATTAATAACTCGTTGGCCCCCATAGCGTCAATAAGTGAATCCTTGCATAGCAGCACATTGCAAGAGAACTCACTGCTTGAAATGAGTGATTTTGAGCAAGGGTTAGCAGTGATTAGCGAACGTTCACATCACCTGAATGAATTTATAAAACGTTACCAGCAGTTAAGTAAGTTGCCAGAGCCTAGTAAAACTGTGGTTAATGTTCAGCACCTTTTAATTACCAGCGCCGCCTTGTTTGAACAGGTTACAGTGAACGATATCGATGCCTCAATAACCTGCTTTATCGACGAAAGCCAGTTGCAGCAAGTACTGATTAATCTAATCAAGAATGCGTTAGAAGCCACTGACTCAGAAGGTGACATGGCCCAAGTCATTATCGACGTCAATGTTAAGCAAACTAGGTTTGAGATAACCGTAACTGATAATGGTTCAGGCATCAGTAATATGGATAATATATTTGTCCCATTTTATACAACAAAAAATGCAGGTAGTGGCATAGGGTTAGTCATGAGCCGTCAGATAATGCGCAATCATGGTGGTGATTTGTTACTCAATAATCGACTCGATAGTTTAGGGGCTGTTGCGACCATTATAATCCCATAAAAATAACGTGATTAGCATCACATTTGCTAGTAAATCAAGCTTATTCTGGTATTATGCCCACCATATTAATTAAGTGCATTTAGCCTTCAATTAAACCCCGTTACCCTTAAATTAATCCGGTTCATTTTAACGAATGATCTCAATACAGGACAGCACTCCATGAGTCTTGCAGACAAAGTATTAGCAGTAAATGATGACTTGCCAATTCGTACCCATGCCCCAGTACATAGTGGAAAAGTCCGCAGTGTATATTGGCTAACCGCTGATGATAGCGCTCGATTAATTAAAGAGAAAGGCTACGATGTTGCTAGTGACGCTCCATTAGCCATTATGGTTATCAGCGATCGTATTTCTGCTTTTGATTGTATTTGGCGCGGCAAAGGCGGCATGAACGGTGTGCCTGGTAAAGGCGCGGCGTTAAATGCAATTTCAAACCACTGGTTTAAGTTATTTAAAGATAACGGCCTGGCTGATAGCCATATTCTTGATATTCCACACCCATTTGTGTGGATTGTTCAAAAAGCACGTCCAGTTATGATAGAAGCTATTTGTCGTCAATATATTACAGGGTCAATGTGGCGTTCATACGCCAATGGCGAACGTGAATTTTGTGGCATAAAAATCAATGATGGTTTAACCAAAGATCAACGCTTAGATGAATTGCTGATTACACCATCAACAAAAGGTATTCTGACGGGCATTGAAGGCGTTCCAGCCGTTGATGACGTAAATATTACGCGTAAGAA
>Ga0105359_10000916_pt1 | contig 24850 bp, 18 predicted proteins | sample GOMGulsemesocosm_6_FD_83659 | JGI IMG/M metagenome (GOLD analysis project Ga0105359, IMG submission 83659) | Methane-oxidizing microbial communities from mesocosms in the Gulf of Mexico - GOM8C Gulf of Mexico | ecosystem: Environmental > Aquatic > Marine > Cold seeps | place: Gulf of Mexico...
TAAGCAAATCTAAAATGTTAGCTACTTGAGCTTGCCATTGAGATTCAAAAGCTTGGCTTGGTGCTGCATCATCTGCAATGGGTAACTGGATCCAGTTAATCCCTTGTTTTGCACATTCTGACGGTAGGGACTGCACATTGTATGTTTCTATTTCTTCATCAAACATTAATGTGATAAGCGCGTCAGTTCCTGCTTGTTTAAGTGTCAATATTGATTCAGCCAAAGGCGCTTCTTTTGTGCCTGGGCATGGGGTGAAAATTAGCTGAGCGCCATTTTCGAGTGTTAACGTATCAAAAGGGTGTGTTTGCATGATTTAACTCCTAAAAAATAAACTTTTCAATGTTCAATTATTTACAAAAATCTTCGTTACTTACAAAATGTTGCTTTATCGGGTTTGTTCTGCATCTTATCTAGGCGCTGTAGTTTGGGCAATTACGGCTTTAGCCCAGAGGAGGAACACTGGAATGCTAGCGATAAAATCTGTGTTGGCAATGATGTCAGAAATGAAGCTAAATTGCACTTTCATCTGAGCCTAGATCGAACTATAAGCAGTTGGAAACATGGATGTCTGGTCTGTTTTCTATTGACTGCCAGTATTACACCGTTTAGTTAGGTTATGTGCAAGGCTCTCATCACGTAATGCTTTGTGATCTAACTTGCCACTCAAGCGAGTTAATGCAAGAGCAACGAGCACTATGACTGCGCCTACCCAAGGCGTGTGCATTAAACCTACTTCTGCAACGATAAGACCGCCACCCCAAGAACCAAGTGCAATGCCCACGTTAAAGGCGGCGATGTTTAAACCAGATGCCACATCGACTGCGTCTGGCGTATGTTTCTCTGCCAGTTTTACCACGTACACTTGCAGTCCTGGAACATTACCAAAGGCAAATGCCCCCCAAACTAAGATAGTTACTACAGCGGCAATTGGATTCACCGCGGTAAAGTTAAACACAAGCAAGACTGCTGCAAGACCTGAGAAGATCACCGTCAGTGCTTTAATTGGCCCCATTTTGTCAGCCATTTTACCTCCCCAGATATTACCGATTGCAACCGATACCCCGTACACCAGCATGATTAAACCTATGGCGCTTGAGCTAAACCCTGATACTTGTTCTAGGATTGGAGCTAGAAAAGTAAAGGCAGTGAATGTGCCGCCATAACCCAGTGCTGTGATCGCATATACTAATAATAAACGCGGTTGCGTGAGTACCTTAAGTTGTGCTGACAGTTTTGCTGCTGGAGGCTGTTTTAGATTGTTTGGTACTAATAACGCGCTACCGATAAGGGCAATAAGACCAAGAGCTGCAACAATTAAAAAGGTCGCTTGCCAGCCAAAAGATTGACCGATGTAAGTCCCTATAGGCACACCAGTTACCAAAGCGACGGTTAAACCGGTAAACATGATCGCAATCGCACTGGCGGCTTTCTCTTTAGCGACTAAGCCGGTAGCGATAGTCGAACCAATAGAGAAAAATACACCATGAGCAAGGCCAGTAATAATACGTGCGATAATTAACGTATCGTAGCCTGGAGCTTGCCAAGCGAGTAAGTTACCCGCAACAAACAAAGACATCACAGCAAGTAAGACGTGCTTTCTATTCCACTTACCAGTCAGTGCAGTTAAAACTGGTGCGCCAACCGCAACACCAAGGGCGTAAAGGCTAACTAAAAGTCCGGCTGATGGTAGGGATACATTTAAATCGGCCGCCATAGTAGGAATAAGCCCTACGATGACGAATTCGGTGGTTCCGATAGCAAAGGCGCTGAGCGTCAATGCAAGTAGTGCTAAAGGCATAATAATTCTCTCTATTTTGTTGCCTGATTAACGAAGAACGCAATAATCGATAACTCGCGTTTCGTTTTGATGGAGGCATTATGCATAATCATTACGTTGTGGAAAACAGTGTCTTTTACAAATCACTTTTGTTATAAATAGGGGCAATAAGTAAATATATTGGAGAAAAGTGAATGCTGACCCGTTCGGATGATTTAGAGATCTTGTTGACTGTGGTTGATAGTGGCGGTTTTTCTGCTGCTGCGGAGGCGTTAGATATTCAAGTTGCACGTGTATCACGAGCGGTGAGTAAGGTAGAAAAGCAGCTTGGCGTATCAATACTTAATCGCACGACGCGGCGTGTTGAATTAACTGACGAAGGTCGCCAATTTGTCGATTCCATACGTGTTGGTTTACTGCAGATTCAGCAAGCGGAAGAGGAACTTATCTCACGCGGAGAACTACCGAAAGGGCGCTTGCGTGTCGATGCAGCTAGTCCGTTCGTATTCCATCAGTTAGTACCTCTTGTGCAAGCATTTAATGAGATGTATCCAGACATTCAGCTGGAACTCACCTCGAATGAAGGTTTTGTTGATCTATTAGAGAAGAAAACCGACCTAGCTATTCGAATTGGTCAGTTAACTGATTCCACTCTTCATGCGCGACCATTAGGGAAAAGTTTGCTGTATATTGTGGCATCGCCTGATTATTTATCTCGGCGAGGGATTCCCAAGCAGACAAGCGACCTATCAACTCATGAAACGATTGGTTTTTCTGGTCCCAAAATACTAAACCATTGGCCGCTAAAAGGTTTTGAAACATTAGATCCCACCTTTACCTCGAGTAATGGTGAAACCGTTCGGCAGCTGGCGTTAGCGGGGAACGGTATTGCCTGTCTGTCGGGTTTTATGGTGAAAAAAGATATTGAAGAAGGGCGTTTGGTCGCATTATTGGAACCTGAAAAATTGTCTCATACGGGCAGAGAACAGATCAGCGCGGTATTCTATAAGTCTTCTTCAGTAGCAAAACGTATTTCGGCATTTATCGACTTTATCCAACCTAAGCTCTCTTTATGAGTTAAATTAGCCATAATTTATGCTTGGTTGGTAGCCATTACCTCAAAATACGATCACCAGAATTTTGAGGTGCTTTATTTAGTCTAAGTTGTTCTTACTGACCGATAAACGTTGAACGAGTGTTGGTGAAAACATAACGTTTTCAGGTTCACATTTTTCTTTTTTAGCCAGCTTAATAGAAAGCAGAATTGCTTGTTTAGCCATGATCTCAATTGGGTAATTTATAGTGGTCAGTTTAGGGTGGACATAGCGAGAAATTAAACCATTATCAAAACCAACCAATGACATTTTGGCAGGTACTGCAATTTGATGTTCTTCAAGCGCGGCAAGTACGCCCGCAGCGATTACATCGTTGTAGGTCTGCACAGCAGTGATGGGACTGTTTTCAGATAATAACTCAATCATAGCCTGTTTTCCTGCTTCATCGCTGGGTTCAACTTCCCGAGTATAGCAAGTAGGGCATGTAAGATTATTGTCTTTTAAGGCGCTTAGGTAACCCGCTTTGCGTTGTTCGGCATCATCAATTTTGTGGTTGGAATTGATATAGGCAATATGTTTATGGCCGTTGTTAATTAAAAACTCGGTCGCCATATAAGCGCCTTTAAAGTTATCAAAAGCAATGCAACGCTCAGCAATTTCCGGAATATAGCGGTTAATGAGTACGAGACCAGGCGCTTCTTTAGTAAAATCAATAAGCTCTTGATTACTTAACGCTTTGGAGTGGATAACCAAAGATTCACTCCCGCTATTAATCAATAGTTCGATAGCATTTCGCTCGATGTCTGCATCGTGGTAACCATTGCCAATTAGCAAGTGTTTATTATTTTCACGTGCGACTTGATCAACTGCTTTAATGATGGAACCAAAAAATGGATCGGAAACATCACCGACTAATACGCCAATGGTATTGGTATTTTTACTGACCAGTGCTCGGGCATTGGCGTTAGGACGATAGTTTAACTTTTTCATCGCTGCTTGCACCGATAGTATCGAGGATTTCCCGGCTTTAGGGGATTTATTGACCACTCTTGATACAGTTGCAATTGATACACCGGCTTCTCTAGCCACATCTTTAATTGTTGCCATTTTACCTTCTGAAATTTGTTTATTTATCTACGCAGATGCGTTTTCTAAGCCAGTGTAAGCGATCTCATTATTAATGTTCATGATTTTTTAATAGAACTCGATGTAAATCATAATGAATAGCAATCTGAGAGGTGTTACCTAGATCTAATTTCTCAACAGCAAATAAGAAAATACTGTAATGTAAACGTTTACAGTGATATAGATCGATGTCTACCTGTGCTCGACCAAAAGAGTCTGATTTGGCTTGACCATTACAGCGCATCGCGAAAGGAATCATATGAAAACATTTTCTGAAATAATCAACGCACGTGATTGGGAAAACCAGCATGTCACACATCAGCATGTCGCTGAGGCGCATGCACCATTACATGCCTATCACTCTCATGAGGCGGCGTTAAACAATCAAACCTCAAACCATCAGCAGTTATTAAATGGTGCGTGGACATTCCAGTTATTTGATAAGCCTGAAAATGTACCTGCTAGCTGTATTACTGCCGACTTTGATGATAAAGACTGGTCGACAATCTATGTACCAAGTAACTGGCAGTTACAAGGCCATGATAAGCCGATTTATACCAATATAAAATATCCTTTTGCTGATACACCACCATTTGTTCCGCAGGACAACCCGACTGGAGTTTATCGCTTACAATTTGATCTTCCTGATTCTTGGGAAGGTCGCAAGCAAAGCATTATTTTTGATGGCGTGAACTCGGCATTTCATCTTTGGTGTAATGGTGTCTGGATTGGGTATTCTCAAGATAGTCGACTCGCCGCTGAATTTGACTTAAGTGAAGTATTATGTGAGAAAAATAATCAATTAACCGTGATGGTGATGCGTTGGTCTGATGGCAGTTATCTTGAAGATCAAGATATGTGGTGGTTAAGCGGTATATTTCGTGATGTGACCTTATTAAGTAAACCAGCCTTTGCTATTCGAGATGTGGCGATCACAACTGATTTGGATCGCTGTTTTAACCACGGAACACTGAATGTTTGTACTTTTTTAAGCGGAAAAAGTCAGGAGTTTCAGGTCAAAGTACAGTTATTTGATGCGCATTTACGACCTGTATCTGAAAGTATATTAGCAAGTTCTGGTAAACGCATTATAGATGAAAAAGGCCCTAGTTTAGATCAAGTTGAGCATCAGATTAGCATAGCGTCGCCACATAAATGGAGTGCGGAATCGCCATATTTATATCGTGTAGTTGTCTCGCTTATAAATAGCACTGGTGAGGAGGTCGACTGCGAGGCTTACCAAGTTGGTTTTCGCGTTATTGACATCACTGACGGGCAACTTAGAGTTAATGGCGAAGCGCTGTTAATTCGTGGTGTTAACCGTCACGAACACCATCCTGAAAAGGGACATGCGGTTTCTTATGAAGATATGCTTGTTGATATTAAGTTACTCAAGCAAAACAATTTTAATGCGGTGCGTACGGCGCATTATCCAAACCATCCCGTATGGTATGAGCTGTGTGACCAATACGGTTTATATGTTGTGGACGAGGCAAATATTGAAACCCATGGTCAGTTTCCAATGTCGTGGTTGTCCAACGATACCAGTTGGTTAAATGCTTATATGCGCCGTTTGACACGTATGGTTGAGCGCGATAAGAACCATCCTTGTATTATTATTTGGTCGTTAGGAAATGAGTCCGGCATAGGTAGTAATCATCATGCTATGTACCAATGGACCAAGCTTAAAGATCCCTCCCGCCCTGTACAATATGAAGGCGGCGGGGCAAATACTGCGGCAACGGACATTATTGTGCCTATGTATGCGCGTGTCGATGAGGATGTAGTACTGCCGACGGCTGCCGATGTTGTTCCGAAATATGCGATAAAAAAATGGATTGGATTACCCAATGAACATCGCCCGTTGATCTTATGTGAGTATGCGCATGCCATGGGCAATAGCTTAGGCAGTTTTGACAAATATTGGCAGGCATTTCGTGACAATCCGAGGCTGCAGGGTGGCTTTATATGGGATTGGGTGGATCAAGGACTGACCAAAACTGATGGAAATGGTCAAAGATATTGGGCATATGGAGGCGACTTCGGTGATGAGATTAACGATCGTCAGTTCTGCATTAATGGTTTAATTTTTCCGGATAGAAGTTTACATCCAACGATATTTGAGGCAAAAAAAGCACAGCAGTTCTATCAATTTACTCACGTTAATGACTCTAAGTTAATCATTAAAATCACGAGTGAAAACCTATTCACGACAAGTAATGGCGAAACACTGCATTGGAATGTGAGTGAAAATGGTTATGTGATCGAGTCAGGTGAAATAGTATTAGATGTGGCTGCGAAAAGCACTCAGCTATTAACCATATTAGAGACGCAGCCCGCGCAAAAGACGGGATGTGATTATCACCTTAATATTGAAGTGCGATTAAACCAGGACAAACCTTGGGCGAACAAAGGTTTTGTGGTGGCCACGGAGCAACTTGAGCTAACCAATACCAATGAATTACTTGATGTCTCACTACCCAAAACCGCCGCCCCAACGTTGAATGAAAATGAACAATCAGTTTTGGTAGCAGGGGATCATTTTAGCATCGAAATAAATAAAACCACGGGTCTGATTAGCAGCTGGTTGGTTAATGGTGACGCGAAACTGTTGCAGGGACCTAGAGACAACTTTTTCCGTGCACCAGTTGATAATGATATAGGTACAAGCGAAGCTGATAATATTGATGAAAATGCTTGGGTTAGCCGTTGGCAAGCAGCTGGACTTAATGATCTGCAAGTAAAATGTTTAGATATCCAAGCCAATAGTTTAACTCACGTTGTGCAGATAGCTGTAAAGTTTGGCCATTATTATCAAGGCAAACTGCAGCTGGCAACACGTTGGAGCTATGAGATAAATGCCCAAGGTTCGGTACTTATCGATGTGAATCTGAATGTCGCTAAATCGTTGCCTCCGTTAGCGCGGGTGGGTCTGGAATTGGTATTACCTAATACCAATAAGGTTGTGGAATGGTTTGGCCGTGGTCCACATGAAAACTACCCGGATCGAATGCTGTCTGCGTATATTGCTCGTCATTCCAGCTCGATAGAAGATATGAATACGCTTTATATATTCCCAACAGAGAGTGGACTACGTTGTGATGTAAAAGAAGCTATTGTGGGAGATTTAACCATCGCGGGTGATTTTCACTTATCAGTGAGCCGGTATAGTCAGGCTAATGTAACACAGGCTAAGCACACGAATGAATTGCACGCTGAGGATCTGCTTTATGTACGGTTAGACGGTTTCCACATGGGGGTTGGGGGCGATGATTCATGGAGTCCAAGTGTTCACCAGGAGTTTCTTTTAAATAAAGCGCGTTATCATTATCAGATGACGATTACATTTAATGAATAGCTCATCGGGATCGCCTGATTTAAACGGGTGATTAGCATTACGGACGTAATTCCGTTGCCGATATAGAAAAGAGAAAGCAATGCTGCTTTCTCTTTTTATTTTAACCATCTAATCATCGTCATTTAACTTTTGGGACGGAGGACAATGGGGGGGGGGACTAGTTTAACTTAAAGTGATCCACCACTTCATCTAACTGATATTTACTCTTTTCTATTTCCTTGGCACTCGTTTGTGTCTCAATGCCATTTTGTTCTAACTCAACAATCATGTTTTGTATCATGTTCATATTGCGGGATATTTCATTGGTAGTGGTACTTTGCTGCTCTGCAGCTGTCGCTATTTGCACATTGAGTGTATTTATTTCAGCAATTGAATTAGTCATTGTATCGAGTGCAAAGGTACTTTTTTCAGTGGCTTGCGCAGATGTCTGACATGCCAACTTGGTATTTTCCATCGCGTTGACCACAGATGCTGTACCAGATTGTAGCTTGGTCAGCATCTCATTGATCTCTTTGGTTGAATCTTGTGTGCGGCTGGCAAGAGAGCGAACCTCGTCTGCGACTACAGCAAAACCACGCCCTTGCTCTCCTGCACGTGCAGCTTCAATGGCAGCATTTAATGCTAGTAGGTTAGTTTGTTCAGCAATGCCTCCTATTACACTAAGCACGTTGCCAATTTTGTCTATATCACTATTTAACGCAAAAATAGAATCAGACATATTATCAACATCATTAACTAAGGCTTTGATACTTGATACTGAGTGATTCACCTGTTCTTTACACTTGGTGGCCTGCTGCGAAGAGTCATCGGTTAATTGCGATGCCGTTAGGGCACTTTCTGCGACGGACTCTGCTGTGGCACTCATTTCAGTAATAGCAGTAACGGCTAACTCAGTCTCTTGAGCATGGGAAATCATCAGGTTGCGGTTGAGTTCTGTTTGTTGTGAGATCTGATTAATACCATCACTGAGGTGGACTGCTGAACTCGAAACCTCTAGCATCAAGCCTTGCACACTCTCTGTAAAGCGGTTGACGGCCGTCGCTATCAATCCTAAGTCATCTTTGCTCTTTATTTCTAAGCGGCGAGTTAAGTCACCCTCACCACTGGCGAGATCTGTCACCACTTTTCGTAAATTTTCGATTGGACGGTAAGCAATACGAACTAACAATATACTCAGGAAAAGTAAAAATAGACCCGCTATTATTAATGCGAAAGTTATCGATTTATTGAGGGAATTAGTATTTTTCTGAATATATGCTCTGTCAATATAACCTGTAAGTGTCCAAGCACTGTCGCCGACTGTCACCTTATGCTCTAACTTGATTAAGTCACCATTGATTTTGTTAGTGAACACTAGATTGCCAACCGCATCACTTAATTCCAGATAAATACCCGGTGAGGTTGACTGTTTTAATAAGGTTTGCATATCTGTAAGGTTAATATAGAAAATATTACCGCGTCCATTTTGTCCCGGTATGGTCACTGTGATTGCCGGACTGTCGTTTTCAGTGAAGATGTTACTGATCGTTACTTGATTACCCGCTTCTTTAAGTATTTTTAATATGAACGCTTCTTGAACGGGATCATTGCCAGTGCCATGTTCATTAAATACGATGCCTTGAATAACTTTATTAATACGAAAAAAGCCCGATTTTTCTTGTATCTCTGCTAATCCCGCCGAGCCTGTATCGATATTTTTAGCCAGCAATATTTTGTTGTAAATATCGCTGCTCAATTTTTCTTTTACTAAATTGATTTGGCTACTGGTATTGGTGACACTCTGTTCGTAAATATAGTTACTGACGAAGTAATTCACGCTTAAATATGAGGTTAATACAGCTAACAAAACAATAAGACCGAATAATGAATATACTTTTCCTTTAAAGGACATACTTTTCTCACTTTATCTTAGTTTAAAACGTAAAAAGACAAAGCGGAGTTCTTTGTCTTTTTACGTTCTTATTGTATTAATTGTTATTTTTTATCTGCGTATTTCATTGAATCCAGTGCCACTGCGAAGATGATGATGCCGCCTTTGATAATGTACTGCCAATACGGGCTGACGCCAATGTAGGTCATACCATAGTTGATAATGGTAAAGATCAATACACCCGTTACCACTCCCATAACGCGACCGACACCACCTGCAAATGAAACACCGCCAACAACACAAGCTGCAATCGCATCAAGCTCATACATAAAACCGAGGTTATTGGTTGCACTACCAATACGACCAGCTTCTAACATACCGCCAAAGGCATAAAACACGCCCGATAAAGCATATATTTTAAGTAGCGTGACCGGTACATTTACACCAGATACTTTAGCCGCTTCAGGGTTACCACCAATGGCAAAAATATTCTTACCAAACACTGTTTTGTTCCAAATTACCCATACAACAGCAATGGCGATGGCTGCATAAAAGGTTAAATAGGAAAGCCTGAAATCACCCAGTTGAACAAAACCTTGTGCAAACTCAGAGAATCGTGGATCAAAACCGGCAACGGGTGAAGCACCAACTGAGTCAAAGTACAACGAGTTAACGCCGTAAACAATAATCATCATACCCAGTGTGGCGATAAAGGGGGTTACCTTCAAATAAGCCACAATGATACCGTTGATCAGGCCGATTAATGCACCGACTAAACAGACAGCAACAATAACAGCAACAATTGGTATTTCACCAAGACTCGGGAATACTTTGTTTACATTATCTGCGGCTTGTAATAGCGTCGCAGATATTACCGCGGCCAAACCAACCTGACGCCCAGCTGAAAGGTCGGTGCCCTGCGTTACAATAAGTCCAGCAACACCAAGTGCAATAATAATTCGTACAGATGATTGCGTTAAAATATTACTGAAATTTCGTAAGCTCAAAAAAGAAGGTTCTTGAATAACAATAATAACTAATAATATGAACAGTACCGCATAGATACCACCCGCTTTAAGCAGGTTTATCAAATTGATCTTTTTCATTATGTCCATGGATATGTCCTTATAAATAACGAGCGGCTAAAGCAAGAATTTCACTTTGGCTTGTATCTTTGGTATTAACAATGCCGGCAACCCGTCCATTACTCATTACTAAAATACGATCTGTGGTGCCAAGTAACTCTGGCATTTCGGAGGAGATCATAATGATGCCTTTATCTTTATTGGCGAGGTTAAGAATTAACTGATAAATTTCAAACTTAGCACCTACGTCAATCCCCCTGGTTGGTTCATCCAGCATTAATATTTCAGGATGGGTCAGCAACCAGCGACCAATAATGACTTTCTGCTGATTACCGCCAGAAAGAGAACCAATATGGGTTTCATGTGAGGGTGTTTTAACACTCATAGAGTCAATGACCCACTGAGTATCACTTTTCATTTTTTTATTACTCAGCAGGCCAAGTTTAGTCTTGTATGCATCAACGTTGGCCACGAGGGAATTGAAGGTAATATCCAAATTTCCGTATATACCTGTTGCGCGTCGCTCTTCTGTCACTAAGGCAAAACCGTTATTAATAGCTTCATGTGCATCACGATTCGAAACTGGTTTATCATGCAAAATGATTTCACCTTGGCTGAGTTCGCGAATACCAAACAAAGACTCAACAATGTCAGTTCGTTTGGCGCCAACTAGTCCTGCAATGCCGAGTATTTCACCTTTATGCAAATCAAAACTGATATCTTGAATCGAGGGTTGGTTGAGAGAGGTTAAATTTTTAACCTGCAATATGGTCTCTTTAACGACATTGGTTTTTTCTGGGAAGCGGTGGGTGAGGTCACGACCAACCATCTTATTGATGATTTGGTTCATATCCATACCTTCCAGTGAGCGAGTTTCAATCCAAACGCCATCACGTAAAATAGTAATTTCATCACAAATTTCGAAAATCTCCTCCATTTTATGGGAGATGTATACAATACCGCAGCCTTTGTCTTTTAACTTGTTGATGATTTTGAAAAGGTGGTTAACTTCTTTTTCGCTAAGCGAGGAGGTTGGTTCATCCATGATCACAATTTTTGCGTCATAAGAGAAAGCCTTGGCTATTTCCAGCATCTGCATTTCTGAAACAGATAAGGTGTCCACTTTCACTTTTGGATCAATATCAATATCCAACTCTTCAAAGATTGCTTTTGTGTCTGAATACATTTTGTTTTGGTCAACAAAAAAACCTTTAGTCGGGTATCTTCCAAGCCAGATGTTATCCATTACAGTTCGCTGCAGTACTTGATTTAGCTCCTGATGCACCATAGATACACCTGCTTCTAAAGCTTGCTTGGAAGATTCGAAGTTTGTTTCCTGACCGAGAAAAACGATTTTGCCCGCGTCTTTTTCATAGATGCCAAACAGACACTTCAGCAGCGTTGATTTACCTGCACCATTTTCGCCCATTAAAGCGTGGATAGAATGAGGGCGAACTTTTAAACTAACCTTGTCCAGTGCTTTTACACCGGGGAATTCCTTTACAATTCCGGTCATTTCTAATAAAAATTCATTATTTGATTGAGTTGTCATCACGTATTAACCATAGATTTGTAAATGGGAAAATAAGCTTTCCCCATTTGTTGTTGACAAAAATTAATCTAAATTGTTCTTGTCTATGCCTAGATAAGGTACACGAACGACTCTGTTTACTAAGTTCCACTCAGTACCTTCTGCGGCCGCAAAACCTGTACCTAAGTTACGTGTCATTTCATATGTTGCTTTTGCCTGATTCGGTGCATCGTTCAATACTGTGCCAGCTAATTGCCCTGTTCGAACCATTGCAAGTGCTTCTGCTAAGGCGTCAACGCCATATACTGGAATATCTGTCATTCCAGCTGCTTTCAATGATTCAACCGCACCCATTGCCATACCGTCATTATTAGCGATGACAACTTCAATTTTGCTGCCTTTAGGACCGGCAACCCAGGCATCTACTTTATCTTTAGCCATTGCCGTGTCCCACATGCCCGTATCGAGATGCAGCATTTCAGTTTTATAACCTTTGTCATTTAATGTGCTGATAACATATTTAGTACGTGCTTCGGCATCTGGATGTCCAGGTTCACCTTTAAGCAGTACATATTGGATCACGCCATCACCATTCAGGTCCCACTTAGGGTTAACAGCCCAGTGTTTAGCAATCAGGTCACCCTGAATAATCCCTGCTTCTTTAGATTCAGTACCAACGAAGTACGCTTTGTCATAACTTGCAAGTGCTTTTGCTGAGGGTTCTTTGTTATAAAATACAATCGGCACGTTATCCATCTTCGCTTTACGGATAATGACAGGTGCGGCTGCAGGATCTACGAGGTTGATGGCTAGAGCTTTAACACCGCGGGCTAGTAAGATATCAATTTGGTCATTCTGCATTGATTGACTATTTTGAGAATCATTCATCAATAATTTAATATCATCATCTTTTTCTGCAGCTTTTTGAATTTCTTGGCGTACTACAGCCATAAAGTTATCGTCATATTTATAAACAGTAAACCCTAATTTGGTATCCGCGACAGCTGAAGTACCGAAAGACATTCCAGCAATTAAAGTTGCTAATACAGTCAATTTTTTCATCTAAAAATTCCTTTTTATAATTAACATTGCAGCGATGATCTGAATTGTTTAAATTCAATTTCACCAAGGCGAGAAATGTTACATTGATTGATGTTATTGAATTGTGATCCGAGCAACAAAATGTAAACGTTTTCACTGAGAGGTGTTTTTCGCAACTTTAAAGACGATAAATGATTAACATAAAGCTTGACTGTAATTAACCGTAAGTTATTGTAAATAAATGTAATTCCTTGTTAATTCTTATTGTCCTTTATGGTGCTTTATAGGTTTGTAACGATTTGTAACAGTTTGTAACGGTTAGTGTTAGTATCGAAAATGTTCCACTAATGTTAATCAATACTGCACTGAAGGGAAATCAAGAAAGCTCGAGATTTGTAAAAGTGGTGCACATACATTCTGTTCAATTTCGTATTGAGTCATATGCTTTAACTTTGTTTAGAGCCAAGCTTCGTAATTTATATGGATTGAAAAAGAGAGGCAGGGAACGGATTACTTTTAAACTAACATTAAAAAAGTCCCATTGAGAGTAGGACTTTTTCTGTGATGAACTCACTGCCTAGAATAATAGCTGTCAGTAATAACCTCCTTCCGGGTTATGAACTTGAGGATCATCTTTGATATATTCAAATCCAACTTCAAATTCGTGATTATCCATAAAATCAATAACCTGTATCGTATGCTGCTCCCGGTCAATACTGATGATTTGGCCATCCCCTTTTTTACTGGAAATCATCATTCCGGTATGTAATTTTGACACATCCATAAAACCTCCAATCCGAGACTGCTCTATTAATTATAGACACCATTGGCAGACTACAAATGCTGTCGTTACAATCCTGCGGTATCCCGTCATTCGAGTATTCGTGTTATTTTCTCGGTTTTATTATCCATTTGTAATTTATACTATATTTGGTACTGTTTATGATAATAAAATTGAAATGGGGTTCGCTTTATACGAATTCCATATAATAAGCGTTTATATGGCAAGGAGAGTGCGTTGTTTAACTCGATACATCATGTTGCAATAATTTGTTCTGATTATGATAAATCCAAGCAGTTTTATACTTCAATTCTTGGTTTGACCATCATTGCTGAGAATTATAGAGAAGCACGAAAATCTTATAAACTGGATCTTAAATTACCAAACGGTGATCAGTTAGAATTATTTTCTTTTCCCAATCCCCCTAAGAGACCTAGCTCTCCAGAAGCTTTAGGCTTAAGACATTTAGCTTTTAATGTAGCTTCAGTAGAAAATGCTTGTGATTATCTAATATCGAATGGTATTCCTGTAGAACATATTAGGATTGATGAATTTACTGGCAGGAAGTTTACATTTTTTAATGATCCTGATGGTCTTCCGCTAGAATTATACGAACAAGTTGCTAAGTAACATAATCAGGTTTGGATTCGTAATTTAAATCAATAAGGCAAGGTTTGGTCTATTTCACTTAGTTAACGGGGAATAAATAAGCTAAAATAGTGGGCGATTATCTTAGAATGACCACAGTCACAACACCAGCCTAGGATATTATGAATTTAGAAATAACTGTCACATAGGATCTGGTTTTAATGAAAAAATCGATTTATACCGAAAAACGTTATAAACAATCGGGACTTGACGATGCAGCAAGAGTTAGTGAGCAAGTTAAATCAAGGTTTACAAAATGGCTTGTTAGCCAGAGATATTTGGTCCATCAAAAAGATGTAGATCATTTATTAAGTCGAGAGTCTGATTTTTGTGATTCCGTCATCTTGAATGAGGCTGAACGAGTTGGCGAACAACAAAGGCTTCTTTTGGAATGTGAACAAGCCCGTGTTAAAGAAAAAAGGCTTGATGCACAGACTCGTCAGGAACGATATAAAAAGGTTTCTGAGGTTGTTATGAAGACTGCTGAGGCCGTGTTATCTAAAAAATTAAATGACACAGACGCTAAAAAACTAATTATTGGAACACCATATTTTGAAGAGTTTGCTTCTTTCGCATATGGTGAGAGTCTTGATTTCAACAAACTTGGCAGCCTCTGTACTTTAAGCAACTCTTTATCTAACAGTATTTTGGATTTAGTTAATAACGATAAATTTTGTGAAAAAAAAGGGCAGAAAGTAAAAAATATTCGCGATCCTAAAACAGCGATTGGTTTTATTGGAATCGAAAGCTGCCGACTGATTTTCCCTGTTATTATGTCAAAACAGTTATTAAAATGGTCCGATAAAAATACCAAAATCATGGTTCCTAAAATGTGGCAAGGTGCTGTAACTACAGCAAATGTTACAAGAATGAGATTGGAAGATGTAGGATATAAAGAGCCGGACGTTGGTGTTTTGCTTGGCATGATGAGATCGATTGGTCTGTTTATTATTTCAAACAATTTTACATCTAGTTTTGACGATGCTTTAACGCTTGTCATGATGGATTATAAAGAAAAAAAGATGAGAGATGAGTATTTTTCTTGTGCAGATGTTACCCCTAAACTTGAATATATGCCTGCAATTATTGAGACATTTGAGGGTATCGTTACCAAAAAAATAATAGACATATTTGATTGGGATATGAAAACCATTCATATTAAAAATGCACTCCTTGAAGATATTAACAACGTTCCTATTTTAGACCGGAGTATCTTAGGCGCGGCACTTGCGCAGGGAAAGGCTTTTACAGTCTTTGATATGATGAATAAATCGAATGTATTCGACAGACAACATTTACCTTATTGGTTAGCACATAATCAAATAGAGATGAGTACATTTACAAATTTAAGAAGTAGAAACCCCGGTAAATTTGATTTTTAACGAGTAGCACATTCAATGCTGATAAATGAAGATCTTATCCAACTAAACCAAGGTGTTTTTGGCTTGGATGTCTTCATATCAGCGTTATAATGCAACCATATATTCTGTCCAAGTCAGCTATCCATGAAACAGTCGAAAAGGATAGGGCGCTTGCATTAAAACTTATAAACCCTCGTTAGAAGTCTCGATTTTACGGGGGCATTAAAACAGCTGTATATAAACCCAGTTAAAATTAAGTACCCGTAAAATCGAGACTTTTAGAACCTTATTAACAATAAACTCAATAACATAGCTATTTTCACATGACGCTACGTCAAATCTGAATAAGTAATCAACATCCTAGCTAGTCTATTTTATGTAACATCGCTTCAAATTAACGTCTCAAAACCTGATGAATATATTCAGTATGATATTTCGATCGGCCATGAAAATTAATCATAACTTATATAAAATAACATTGATCAACCAGCAGATTTAGCTTTGGCTGTAACAGCAAGTTATATTACAAAAAATTGTGCCGGTACCACAAATCATGTCAACGGTTAACAAGATTCAGACTTGGACGATTTAACGAACTAGAACAATTTTAACGAGCAGTGAAATATCAATAGAGTTTGACGACATTAAAGAATCATTTCTATTTCTGCATGAAGATCTCTTGTCAGCTGATTTTGTTGAAGACGATGAACAAAGCTTCATTGGTTATGCAAAAATATTCGCATGTTTAAAAGAGTTGGAACAATTGAAATCAGACAAAACTTTTAATAATAAAATAGCTAAATAGAACACGCGCTATGTAAAATCTACAGTAACAATACTGGCAAAACTTTTCAGATTTCACGTAGCGCACGGGTTTTTGATATCAAATTGAAGTACCAGGGACAGGATTCTGATATCAAAGCCAATAACTTCAAACCTGACACTTCTATCTGGGTTTATACAACACTGCGCATAATGTATATTATGTTAAATTCACTGGAATGTGCAATAACTTCATGAGTCTGATCTGTAGTCCTACCTCAAGATCATGCCTCGTATTTAACATGCATCTTATTTACCATAAAGTATATGATATGCATCTAAATGATTTCATCATATTTTAGCCAAAATATGCTGTAATCAAATAGCTTCACACATATAAAACCAAACGCCGAACTGGCGATTGATTTTACCCACTGATTATAACGGTTCTGGATATGCGGCTAACTTTGCTTTTATATAATCCGAATGTGTTATGTAAATAAGATCGGCGACTTGTCTGATTAATGCTTCTTCGTGTGGATCAATAACACCGTCCGCATAAGCAACATGCCACATTGATTCGATAAGCACATACCTTTGCTTGTATTCAACATTTCGGAGTTTTGATGTGAACTCATAAATTGATATCGCTTCTTCACTGTCTTTTATGGCAATCGCCAATAGCTCATTTGCTCTATCGTTGTCGATACCAAGCAGTAATGAAAGTTGATGCACTTTAGCAATGCTTTCTTTTTCATTAATTGTGCTGTCTGCGCTGGCGACTTCACACAACAATGCCGCCATTGATAATTCAAATTCTTCTTTACCTACAACATTTGGCAACGCCGTATCATCTGATAATTGCTTAAACAAATTGTGTAATGCTTTAAACATACATGTATCACTCTTATTAATAGAAGGAATTAGTCCAGTCCGTCACTTTATGACAACAAGATATATAAAAAGTTGTGGTCAATACCCTACCCTAATATTGGCGTATTCATACTGGCATTTTCATATTTTTGTTTATAAGACTTAATGCTAACGTTGTATTTATGAGACTAAACAACTGTTTTTTATATCTAATTATTCAATTTGTTTGATTCTTTGTTATTATTGACGATTACTCTATGGTTTATTTTTAACTTATTCATTAGCCATGAGTCCCATTGAATTTTGAGTATAGATATAAATTTACTTAGGTGAATATGCTGCATTTTAAACTACAACCCAAATTCTTCATTTCGATGATTTACCCACTTGTGGCATTGATTATGATCAGCTTAATGTATGTTGGCTATTCCGATTATAAATACATTAAACAAAGTACTTATCAACAGGCTGAAAATAATTTAGATATTGCTAATGAATATCTAGATCAGCACTTGAATGCGGTGAAAAATCAGTTGTACCTTCTGGGTGAAACGTACAAATATAATTATAATGTGACAGAGTTTTTATTAAGTGCTCAGCACTTACTTGATAATGAAAACAAGTACTTAGAAATTGGTTTGCTGACATCAGAACATGAATATTATGCTACAAATTATGTCTATAACGCAGACCCTAATGATAATCGTTCACGTGTTTGGTTTAGTGAACACATGGATTACGAAACCCCTTTTATTTCAACTCTTTATAAAAGTGAACAAACAGAAAAATGGACGGTAGCGATTGTCAGTTTGTTCAAATTGAATAATGGAGATTCTGCTCGTATTATCCTCGAACTTGATATTTTAGGACTCTATGACAAACTATCATTACTTAAGACATTGATGAATGGTTATGTATATGCAGTAGATATGACGACAAGTGAAATCGTCATGCACCCTGACCGAACTCGAATTTCGACTAAATCGGTTAGCGTTACTCCCGCAATTATTGAGCGAGTTAACCGTAACAATGAGTCAAAAAGTACGATTTACTATACATACCAAGGTCAGGAAAAGTTTAGTATTTACGAATCTGAAAATCAGCTTGGTTGGCTATTACTTTCAAACTCAAATAATAGAGATGTGACCTACAAAGCATTAAATATCGGCGCTGTATCCTTTGCCTTGTTCGCCATTTTAGTGGTGATCTTACTGACGTTCTTTATTTCGAATCGTATCCACAGCAAGGGCCAAGTACTATCAGGATCAACCAGGCTAGAAGATATTTATCTAACATTATCACAAATGGTTAGTGAATTGATTCATTTTGATAAAATGCTGTTCTTTATACATAATCCTTACAATCAACAATTTGAAGAACCTATTCACAATCTTACACTAAGTGAAAATGATGTATTTAACGAGGTTTGTGATAATAAAATTAACGTTTCTAAAATTGTTAATCCATTAATACCGGGTATTTCTTCGGCACATCGTTGCGTTCGAATCCCACTTTATAATAAAGGTCAGCTTGTCGGTGTTATCTACCTGACAAAGAGTAATTTAAAAGCACTGCATTTTATGAACATTTTTCGTAACTATGCACAAAGTGCGCTCATCAATATGTTGCTGACTCAAAAGATTCGTAGTGAAGATTCAATGACACAATTGATGAACAAAGCGTATCTTAGGCAGCAAATGGGCAGTCGAATTAGATGTAAGGCGGATGATACTTATCTAGGCATGATTGATCTGGATGATTTTAAAAAAATTAACGATACTCATGGCCATTTGTTTGGTGATCTCGTTATTATTAGAACAGCAGAATTGCTTAAACATTACTTCAACCATAAAGCCGTCACATCGCGGTATGGTGGTGAAGAATTTGCTGTGCTTTTTCATGCGATAGATGAGCAACAAGCATTTAAAAAATTGGATGAATTTCGCTGTGGAATTGAAACCATGATTGTCAATTCTGGCGATAAGCAGTGCCAGTTAACCGTCAGCATTGGCTTTGCAAAACTGCGCACAAGTATAGACATGACTATCTATGATGCTGATAAAGCATTGTATTTAGCTAAGAATAATTGTAAAAATAAGGTCTACCAATCAATTGAAGTCATTAATTGATAACAGTAGCATTGATAACAAAAGGTAAAACAATGAGTTCATCATTAACTGATAAGACAAAAAGCACACAACCATTTACGAGTTTGTTACCTATTGTTGCTTTTATCAAACCATACAAATTAATGGTCTTTTATGCCCTGCTTGCATTGTTAATTACCGCGGCGGTTAACCTATCGCTTGGCCAAGGCGTTAAATTTGTGATTGATAATGGTTTTATTGCCGGTTCAGAATCTCAACTACAGGCTGCTATTGTGGTGCTCGTTATGCTTATCACTCTCCTTGCCATTGGTACTTTTAGTCGTTTTTATTTGATGTCATGGCTAGGTGAGCGCGTAAGTGCAGACATACGAAAAGCGGTATTTAATCAAGTCATTAAACTACACCCTAGTTATTTTGAAGAGAATAGAAGTGGTGAAATCATGTCAAGATTAACGACTGATACCACATTGTTACAATCTATTATTGGCTCTTCATTTTCGATGGCGCTTCGCAGTGTGCTCATGCTCATTGGTGGCTTAATCATGTTACTCGTGACCAACATCAACCTAACACTTTGGGTCGTTGCTTCTGTGCCATTTATTCTTGTGCCTATTTTAATTTATGGTAAAAAAGTAAGACTGTTGGCTGCTAGTAGCCAAGATGCAATTGCAGATATTGGCACCTACGCCGGTGAAATAATTCAGAATATAAAGGTTGTACAAAGTTATACTCACGAAGAAACAGAGCAAGCATCTTTTGCGAATGAAGTTGAAAATGCATTTTCGGTAGCTAAAAATAGAATTAAACAGCGTTCATTATTGATAGCAATTGTTATCTTTCTGACATTTGGTGCGATTAGCATTATGCTGTGGATAGGCGGCATGGATGTACTTAATGGAGAGATGACTGGTGGTGAGTTAGGTGCCTTTGTTTTCTACGCTATTATGGTCGCTATGTCTGTTGCTACTATTTCAGAGGTGTATGGTGAACTGCAACGTGCAGCGGGCTCTGCAACGCGATTGTTAGAGTTACTTGAGGTGACGAGTAAAATCCAAACTCCAGAAGTACCTAAAGACATTATTAATGATCACGTTAATATTATCGAATTCAAAAACTTGGATTTTTATTACCCTTCACGTCCAAATACCGCAGCTTTGAAAGCCATTAATTTAAAAATACCGAAAGGAAAAGTGATCGCTTTAGTTGGTCCATCAGGTGCAGGTAAAACAACTTTATTTGAATTACTACAACGCTTTTATGACCCCCAACTTGGTGAAGTTTTATTTAATAATATTAATATAAATGAGTTAGAACTGGATGAGGTACGTAAACGAATGGGCATGGTCCCGCAACACCCGGTACTGTTTAGTTCAGATGTTTGGCACAATATACGTTATGGTGATCCAACTGCGTCAGATGAAGCGGTAATTAAAGCCGCGAAACTCGCTCATGCACATGAGTTTATCGAGCAGCTTCCTGAAGGGTATAACAGCTTTTTAGGAGAGCAAGGCGTTCGTCTATCCGGAGGCCAAAAGCAACGCGTAGCCCTCGCCCGTGCGATTTTAAAAGACCCTGAAGTATTGTTATTAGACGAAGCAACCAGCGCACTTGATGCCGAAAGTGAGCACCATGTTCAAGCCGCGCTCGAAGAATTAATGCTAAATAGAACAACGCTTATTATTGCGCATCGTTTATCAACGGTAATAAACGCTGACCTTATTTTGTTGATGGATAAGGGCCAAGTGATCGCACAAGGCTCGCATAATGAGCTCATACATAAATCGACTTTGTATCAACGTCTTTGTGAGCTTCAATTTGATAACGTCGCGGTAAGCTAGTTTTGGATATCACGGGATATTGAGTACGGTGCTAAACCTGGGTGCTACGATTGATCAAAATAGCACAATGTTTAAGCACAAACGTGATACCTACTCCTTATGTGCTGATACAGACCGTATCTTAGGTTAGTATTAGGTTTTCGAGTCAATTCAAAGACACAATGAATATTTCATTTTTTATTAGGTTCTATTTATGAAAAAATTAGCTACAAAGAAAAGTATAGAAACAAAAAAGAAAAATAAAATCATCTCAATAGCCATTTTATGTATCGCGGTTGTTATCACTGCACTCTCATTTACATCGAATGAGCCTGAAAATATTGATCAACATCTATATAGTGAAAACGCACTTGTTTTTGGCAATAAAAATGCAAAAGTAACTATCGTTGAATTCTTTGATCCTGCTTGTGAGTCTTGTCGTGCTTTTTACCCTCTCGTTAAAAGCCAATTAAAGAAATATAAAGGTAAAGTCAACTTGATAGCTCGACCAGTAGCATTTCATCGAAACGTAGGTCCAGTTGTTGCAGCGTTAGAAGCGACTAAAATGCAAGGTAAATTCTGGGAATCACTTGGTACTACACTTAATTATCAAAGTCGCTGGGCTATAAATCATGTAGCCAATGTGGATTTATTATATCCATATCTTCAGGATATTGGTGTTGATATTGAGAAGCTGAAGATTGATATGAAGAACCCTGCTATCGCAGAATCAATGGCGCAGGATGCGCTAGATGCTAAAACACTGAAAGTATTTAAAACACCTACATTCTATGTTAATGGTACCGCGCTAAAAGAGTTTGGTGCTGAACCATTTAAAGCACTCATTGCACGTGAAGTAAAAAAAGCATATCCAGAAAAATAATCAACTTAAAACGTGAACATAAAAAAGCCCTCATTTGATTGAGGGCTTAGCTTATTACGGCTAAAACAGCTTAACTACGGTATAACATCTTAATGATATGATTAACGTAATTAACCTTTGTATGTAGTGTATTAAGTTCTAAACAATATTTTTACAATATGCCAGCCATGTTTCGTCTTCACAAGATGAGGCGTTAAGATTTCACCATTGAAACAAACTTTATCAAAAGCAGGAACCATAGCTCCTTTTCTAAACTCACCTAAGTTACCACCATCCTTTTTGCCTGACGGACAAAGAGAATGAGATTTTGCTAACTTTTGAAAGTTCTCTCCCTTCTCAAGTTTTGCCAATATTTCATAAGCTTTAGATTCGTGTTTAACAAGTATGTGTAGTGCTGCAGCTGTTCTGGCCATGATTAACTCTAGTTTAAATAAATAATTTATAATCTATGATTTTATCATAAGCTATCAGTCTCTGACTAGAGTCTAAATAAATCCTGTTAATTTACTGGTTATAGAAACCGCAAAAATAACTGTTAAGACCAGTTTTTGGCAAAAATATAGCCTTTCAAATGAAAGGATGTGCCAAAATTATCTTATAAGAGGTATACTGATAACAATTTAATTATTAACAGCTTTCATTTATTTAAGGACAAATCGCACATGGCAGTTCATCCAAGAGCCGGACAAAAGGCGCTAAATTCAGATCTTTGTAATATTCCAGCACTCGTCTCTCACTATTACATTAATAAACCTGATGTAACAAAAATTGCTGAACGTGTTGCATTTGGTACATCCGGCCATCGCGGTAACGCTTTTGCGTCTTCTTTTAATGAAGAACATATCCTAGCGATTAGCCAAGCGATTGCTGAGTATCGTCTTGAACAAGGCATTACGGGTCCTTTATTCATTGGTAAAGATACACACGCATTATCCGAACCAGCGAATATTTCTGTTATCGAAGTATTAGTAGCAAATGGTGTTGATGTACGTGTTCAAGTTAATGATGGTTTTACTCCGACACCGGTTATCTCACATGCTATTTTAACACATAACAGTCACAGCGAAATTCAAGCTGACGGTATTGTTATCACACCATCACACAACCCTCCACAAGATGGCGGCATTAAATACAACCCGCCACACGGTGGCCCAGCTGATGGCGATGTAACGAAAATCATCGAAAACCGTGCTAACGATATTATTGCTGAAGGTTTATCCGCTGTTAAACGAATTAGCTTTGCTATTGCTACTGAGTCTGCTCATTATCAAGAAATTGATTATGTAGAAGCTTACGTTGCTGATTTAGAAAACGTACTTAACCTAAAAGCAATTGCTGATGCAGGTATAAAGATCGGTGTTGATACGTTAGGTGGTTCGGGTTTCGCTTACTGGGATGTGATCGCTGCTAAATACAATTTAGATATCGAAGTGGTAAACGATCGTGTTGACCCAAGCTTCTCATTCATGTGTCTGGATAAAGATGGCAAGATCCGTATGGATTGCTCATCACCTTACGCAATGGCTAGTCTGATTAACTTAAAAGATGACTTTGATATCGCTATTGGTAATGATCCAGATTATGACCGCCATGGTATTGTCACTAAAAGTGGTTTAATGAATCCAAACCATTATCTTGCTGTTGCAATCCAATACTTATTTACCAACCGTACAAACTGGCCTGTAAATGCAAAAGTGGGCAAAACGCTAGTATCAAGTTCTATGATCGATCGCGTAGCGGCTAAAATTGAACGCCCTCTGTGTGAAGTACCCGTTGGCTTTAAATGGTTTGTTGATGGTTTGCACACTGCGGAATTTGCTTTTGGTGGCGAAGAAAGTGCCGGCGCGTCATTCTTACGTAAAGATGGGACGGTTTGGACGACTGATAAAGACGGCATCATCCTAGCTTTACTCTCTGCAGAGATTCTTGCGGTAACAGGTAAAGATCCTGCACAACTCTATGCAGAACTCACTGAAGAATTCGGCACTCCAGTTTATAACCGTATCGATGCGCCAGCTTCATTTGAAGAAAAAGCCATCCTTTCGAATTTATCACCCGAGTCGGTTCAAGCTAAAACATTGGCCGGTGAAACAATCACGGCTAAATTAACCAAGGCTCCTGGTAACGATGGTAAAATTGGTGGTTTAAAAGTAACGACAGAAAATGGTTGGTTTGCTGCTCGTCCATCAGGTACCGAAGCCATTTATAAGATTTACGCTGAAAGTTTCAAAGACGAAACTCATTTAGCGTTAATTTTAAGTGAAGCACAAGAAATTGTGGCAGCAGCTTTAAAAGCTTAAGGCTGTTTTGATAACGAACAAGGTAAATCAGCGTTATTAAATAGACACTATTAATAGAAAAAGACTAATCCCTCATTTTATAGTCTGAGAGGTTAGTCTTTTTTGCCAACAAGGCAGCAACAAAACCAAAACATCTCTATATCTTCTTCTTATTATTCTTACACTGTGTCATATATTTTGGCTATTTTATTAACCATTTTTGCTTGATCATAATCAATTCAAACATGAAAACTACATTTTAACCCCGGATTTTATTGATCTAAATCAAGCTGAGTATAAGACTCTATTTTTAAGACATTTTTAACAATATAACAAACAAATTCCGCTGTTAATGTTACGAGAAATCGCGTAATATCCCCATCTGAGTATGACTGTCAATTTAGATTACTTAGATTTACACATATTCTTTTTGGGTATTCACGCATCAACAGATGTTTAATTATTCGTAGCACCGGAAGCAAAATATGAGCTCTCA
>Ga0105359_10000921_pt1 | contig 24797 bp, 19 predicted proteins | sample GOMGulsemesocosm_6_FD_83659 | JGI IMG/M metagenome (GOLD analysis project Ga0105359, IMG submission 83659) | Methane-oxidizing microbial communities from mesocosms in the Gulf of Mexico - GOM8C Gulf of Mexico | ecosystem: Environmental > Aquatic > Marine > Cold seeps | place: Gulf of Mexico...
ATGTATGAACCTTCTGATACGGTTGCTTCAAAAGTTAGGAAAGGATGAGAATAAGACAAAAATTTAGTATTTACTATATTCATAGTAGATTCTTTCATTTTAACATCCAAGCCTGCTCGTGCTAAGTCATACGCACGTTTTCCATCTATTTTTTTAGCAGAGTATTTAGGAGGCAAATACGTAATATCACCTATTAAGTTTTTAATTTCTTCTTGAATAAGGCTTTCACTTAATATTTCACATTCTTCATTTGAGTGAATATTTTCTAAATCCAAAGACTCAGACTGCGCCCCTAACCAAATAGTAGTACGATAGGATTTAGGTGTTTTTGCCAAATAATTAAAAAGTTTAGAATATTGCCCAAAAGCAACAATCAAACACCCTTTTGCAAAAGGATCAAGAGTACCTGAGAAACCCGCTTTTTTATTCTTATATTTTCTCTTAATTCTGTTCAAATAAGAATTCGAAGACATAAACATAGGTTTTTTAACTACCACTAATTTGTTCAAAGGTTCTTTATCATAAAGTCGTTTTTGCATTGTTCTACTTTTTATTTTATATTTATTAATTGTAAATAGAGGGAGAAAGTGTTAGATTTTGTTCTTAATCAAGGCAGATATAAAAATTTATGAGGAGCATACTATAGTATGTGACGACTAAATTTATATATCTAACGAAGAGTAAGGATAAAAGATAAGGCTTTATCCCTCTATTTTTTTTCTACGAAAGAAGATAGTATATCTCTTTTACTTCCACCAAAGTTAATCGTCAACTTATACTCTTTTCCTACTTTATTACTCTTCTCTACCCTACCCATTCCAAATATTTTATGGGTAACCATATCGCCTTTTCTAAAATCAGAGCGTCTCTCAATTTTTAGCGAGCCTTTAATTAAACCCGATTCACTTAAAAACCTTGATTTTGTAAGCATTGCACGCTTTCCTTTATAAAATCTGGAGTGAACAAAAGATAAGGTTAAGGTATCCATTGCACGTGTAAATGCAACATATCCTAAGCGTCTCTCTTCTTCAAGATTACTGCCATCTCCAATAAGAGGAAAAAATCCTTCTTCAAGTCCAATTACAAATAGATGCTTGTATTCTAAACCTTTTGAAGCATGAATACTCATCATAGATACTGCTTCATTAAAAAGTTTATCTTGTTCCGATTCTAAAGAAATTTCATTTAAAAAATCTTCTAGGTTTAAATGAGGATTTTGCATAAAATAATCTCTAATAAAACCTGAAAACTCATCAATATTTGCTTGTCTATCAACTCCATCAGGGGCATTATCATAAGAAGATCTATAGTCAAATATTTCTTCAAAAGCGTCTAAAAATCTCATTTTAGATTCTTCTAATACATCTTTTAAATCCAGAATTGAAGCTATAAATACTTTTAATGTACGGCTATTCTTTTTACCAACTAAGACAATTAGTTCTTCAGGACTTAAATCATCAATAAGTTTAAAAATTGGTTTTTTATCTTGAATTGATCGGGCATCCAGTTTATCTATTGTTGTTTTTCCAATTCCACGTTTGGGTTTATTTACAATACGTTTAAAAGAAAAATTATCTGTAGGATTGGTAAGAATACGAAAATAAGCGATTAAATCTTTAATCTCAGCTCTTTCATAAAACTTCATTCCTCCTACTAATTTATAAGGAAGTCCGGCTTTATTAAAACCCTCTTCAAGCGAGCGAGACAGGGCATTAACTCTAAATAAAATAGCAATATCACTGGCACATTCCCCAGAGAGTATAAGCTTTTTAATATCATCTACAAGTTTTCTTGTTTCTTCATTTTCATCATGAGACTCATAGAGTTTTACTGAATCCCCTTTGTGTCTTGTTCCTCTTAAATTCTTACCCAATCTGTCTCTGTTATGCTCAATTAATTGATTGGCATGATTTAAAATAGTATCAGTGGAACGATAATTTTCTTCAAGTTTGATTACTACTGTATCTTTAAAGTGTTCCGTAAAATTTAAAATATTTTTAATCGTTGCACCTCTCCAACCATAAATACTCTGATCATCATCTCCAACAACACAAAGGTTATCATGAGTACAACATAAAGTCCGTAATAACTTATATTGCAGTTCATTTGTATCTTGGTACTCATCAACCATAATATATTGATATTTAGCAGATACTTCTTTTGCCAGTTCTTTATTTTTATCCAGAATTTTATAAGGCAATAATAATAAATCATCAAAATCAACCAAATTATTTTTTAATAAATACGCTTCATATTTTTCATAAATATCAGCAATTTGAGTATACAATTTTAGTTGTGCACTTTCTTTTACTAAAGCAGGCGTTAAAATACTGTTTTTATATTTTGAAATTTCGTTTGCGATTAAGGATGTAGTTATTTCTTTATCAATACTTCTTAAAATTCTTTTTTTATCATCCGTATCAATAATAATAAAATTATTTTTTCTATCAAGTACTTGCATATTCAGTTTTAAAAATAACAAACCAAATTTATGAAAAGTACATAATAAAGGAGGAGTATTAATAAGATTGGGATCAATTAAGTTAAAAGCACGCTCTCTCATTTCTTTTGCAGATTTATTCGTAAATGTAAGCGTTAGAATTGAAGAAGGATCAATTCCAATAGAAATCAAATACGCTAATCTAGTAGTAATTGTTTTTGTTTTACCAGAGCCTGCACCTGCTAAAATAAGCAAGGGGCCATCAATATGCTGTGAGGCTTTTTGTTGAGATTTATTTAAGTTAGCTAGAAAATTTTCAGACATTTATACTCCATTTAATCGTGATTATATCATATTTATAATAAAAAATTAATTTGATATTTAGATTTAATTTAATTATTTTATTAAAAATATTTCTAAGTAAAATTCATGCTTTTATAACTAGGTTTAGAAAAGAAAAGAATTTAAAAATTATTTATGTAGGTTTAAAAGAATAGAAGGAATAGAATATATAAGGGACTAAAGTAGGTTTAAATTACCTACTTTAATAAAAAATTTCTTGTAATTTATTTTCTTACGAAATAATCTCCATCGAAACTTTCTAAACCATAATTACCATCACCAATAGATTTTTTCAAATCATCAATTGAAAGGTATTCAAGTGTATCAGCCCCAATATAATCACGTACTTCATCTTTAGTCATAGAAGAAGAAATTAACTCTTCTTTATTAGGTGTATCAATTCCATAAAAACAAGGGAATTTTATTTCAGGACTAGCAACTCTAAAGTGTACTTCTTTTGCCCCTGCATCTTTTAACATTCTAACAATTCGTTTTGAAGTAGTACCTCTTACTATTGAATCATCAATAACTAGTAAAGATTTTCCTTCAATTAATGAACGCATTGGAGAGAGTTTCATTTTTACTTTTAAAGCTCTCATTTCTTGTGTTGGTTCTATAAATGTACGTCCAACATAGTGATTTCTAATAATTCCATATTTAAAAGGAATGCCACTTTCGTCTGCATAACCAAGTGCTGCTGGAACTCCAGAATCAGGAACAGGAACAACCATATCAACTTTAATTTGATCGTTTTTATCGTTTAACGCTAGTGTTTTACCCATTTTTTCTCTTGTAGAATAAACAGTTTTTCCATCAATTACAGAATCAGGTCGTGCAAAATATACATATTCAAAAGCACAAGGTCTAAATTCAGGTTCAAATATTTGAAGTGATTCAGGTTCTTCATTTCCATTGGTAAAAATAAGCATTTCACCAGGTCGTACATCTCTAATAAATTCAGCATCAACCAGTTCAAAAGCACATGTTTCAGAAGCTACAATGTAACCACCAGTTTTAATTTTACCTAAAGATAAGGGTCTAATTCCATATCTGTCTCTGATTACAAATTGTTTAGAACGTGATTGAATAATAAAACAAAATGCTCCAATAGTTTTATTAAGAGCCTCTTTAATTCTATCTCTTAACCTACTTTGAGAAGATCTAGCAATTAAGTGAACCAGATTTTCTGAATCAAGCCCTGATTGAAAAATAGCTCCATCATCAATTAGCTCTTGTCGTACTTCTTCTTTATTAATCAAATTTCCATTATGAACAATAGATATTTCACCTAATTTATATCTTGCAAAAATAGGTTGTGTATCATCTAGGGTATCTCCACCTGCAGTTGAATACCTATTGTGACCAATTGCCATTGAACCTTCTAATAAAGCCAAGGTATCTTCTTTGAAAACTTCAGAGACTAAACCTCTTTTTTTATAGGTTTTGATTTTATTATTGTTTGAAGAAGAAATACCACTTGCCTCTTGACCTCTATGTTGCATAGAAAATAAAGCTAAAGAAGCCATTCTCGCTGCATTTTCATTCCCGTAAATCCCAACTATTGCGCACATTTATTTACCCTTTAAAATGAAAACAAAAAGTGAACTGGATGCACATTTATAAAATAATTTATAAATTAAATATCTTTTTATTTTCATTGCTATTAATTTAAGTGTTTAAAACGAATTATATCTAAAATAACTGAATTTATAGTCCAAGACAATCATTAATAGAATATAAACCTTTTTCTTTGTTTACTAACCATTTAGCAGCTTTAATCGCGCCCTTTGAAAAAGTATTTCTAGTCGTTGCAGTATGGTGCAATTCAATAAATTCACCATCATTATAAAGTCCAACAGTGTGTCTTCCAACTATATCGCCACCTCTTAAACTCATAACACCAATTTCATCTTTTGTACGTTCACCTATATCTCCATCACGTCCTGATACTCTAACTTTATCTAAGTCTAAGTCTCTAGCGCTTGCTGCTGAATTTGCTAAGGTTAAAGCAGTTCCAGATGGCGAATCTACTTTATATCTGTGATGTTGTTCAACTACTTCAATATCAAAATCACTTAAAGTTTTAGAAGCAAGTGCCACTAATTTATTTAATACAGCCACTCCTAAACTCATATTAGATGCATATAAAACAGGGACTTTTTTACTGGCTTCTAATAATAAATTTTGTTGGTGTTTAGAAAAACCAGTTGTTGCAATAACCAAAGGAGTTTTTACACCATTTTCTACAATTTGTGTTAATAATTCTTCTGTAGCATCTGGTTTTGAAAAATCAATAATAATATCAGAACTTTCACATAAGGTTTTCATATCATTCGTCACAACTGTACCTTCTGGCACAGTTTTATTTAGTTTATTTTGTACAAAACAAGCAGCAACTTGTGCTTCTGTGTCGTTTTGTAAATCATCAATTAACAAGGCCCCAACACGCCCATTACTTCCTAAAATTCCTATTTTAATCATGTATTATCCTAAATATTCAATAATATTAATAGCTGCTGTTGAACCATCTCCAGCTGCACAAACAACTTGTTTAGATGCTTCAATTCGAACATCTCCAGCTGCATATAAACCAGGAACATTTGTTCTCATTCCTAAATCTACAATAATTTCACCCGCTTTGTTTGTAGCACATAAAAAAGAGCCATCATCTTGTTTTAATGAAGTATTTAATACATCACGCCCAACAAAAACAAAAACACCAGGTGTTGGAAGATCTGTAATCTCACCTGTGATTTTAGATTTAACTTTTAAGCCTACAACACCCATCGCATCTCCATAAACTTCTTCTATATCATGATTCGTAACTTCAATAATATTTTCTTGTGCTTTCATATGTGCAATAGTACTTGGAGCTGCTCTGTATGTATCTCTTCTATGTACTAAGTATACTTTTGCACACATTTTTGATAAATAAACAGCCTCTTCAATAGCAGTATCTCCCCCACCAATAACAGAAACTTCTTTTCCTTTATAGAAAAAACCATCACACGTAGCACAAGTAGATACACCTTTTCCAAATAAAGCATCTTCACCTTTAAATCCAGCACGTCTTGGAACAGAACCCGTTGCTAATAAAACAGCTCTTGCTTCTTGTGTTTTTTTATCTGCTGTAGTAATAGTAAAGATATCACCCTCTTTAGTCACTTTTGTAACTTCATTCATCTCATGTTTTAAACCAAATTGTTTACATTGAGCTGGCCATTCTTCCATCAATGCCATTCCTGTAACAACTTCTTTTTGTCCAGGATAATTTTCGATTTCTGATGAAGTGGTAATCTGTCCACCAGGAAGTCCAAGTTCAAACATAGTTACATTGTCTAATCCACCTCTGGTTGCGTAAAGTCCTGCAGTAAGGCCTGCAGGTCCTCCTCCGATAATTGCTAAATCTAACATATAAATTCCTTTTCTTGGTTTATTCTAAATGAAAATATACTTTAAACATTTCAACTTTTGCGAGTATATTCACATTTAGAATAGGCGTAATACTACTTAAATTTTATTAAGCCTTTGTTTAATTTCTCTAAAGAAAAAGTCATTAAGGATAATTTTTATCCTTTGATAATATTTATCGTATTAAACATGAATATTCCTGATATTTTGCTTTAATTTAAAAATAAGAAAATAAACTTATATTTACTTAAGAAATTATTATACAATTTCTACGCTTTTATTTAAAGAATAACCGTAACCCTTTACAATTGTAATACTTTCATAAGGAATCTTTTTTCTAAGTCTTTTAATAAGAGCTCTTATATTTGTCAGATTAGTACTTTCACCTTCCCAAACATACTCTTCAATTTCATTGTACGTAGCAATATGATGTAAGTTACTTGCAAATAATTCAAGAAAAAGTATTTCTTTTTTGGTTAGTTCTACTTCTTCTTCTTTATAAAATAAAACTTTTTTTGAATAATCGTATTTATATTCTTTATCTAAAATGAGCATGCTTTTTGTATTAAGGCATAATTTATTTACTTTTTGAATAAGTTCAAAAATAAAAAAAGGCTTTTTAATATAATCATCACAGCCATATTCATACGATTTTTGTATATGCTCTAAATCATGATTTGAAGAAATAATCATACAAGGAATTTGTTTATGGTTAATTCTAATATATTCTAAAACAGAAATACCATCCATTCCAGGTACATTTATATCCAAAATAAAACAAGAGTAACCATTTCCAATGGCACCTAAAGCATCTTCTCCATTGTAAAAATTATCTACTTCATACGCTTCTTTTTTTAAAGCTTGTTTAATTAACTTTGCTAGGCGTACATTATCTTCTAATACTAGTATTTTCAAATTTCTTGTCCTATTTTTATAGTAAAGCATGCACCATCGTTGATATTCTCAACGTTTATGGAACCTGCCATTTTATCTTCTATAATTACTTTTGCCATATATAAACCCAAACCATGTCCTGTAACTTTCGTAGAGAAATAAGGCTCAAATATTTTTTCAATATCTTTATCTTTTATTCCTCCCGCATTATCTTGTACTTTTATTACAACAAACTTTTTTTCATTGTATATATTTATAAAGATATTTCTTGCTTTAAAATCATTTTTAAGTAAAACATCTCTGGCATTATTAATTATATTTAGAAAACTCTGCATAAATTCATTTTTAAAACCAAGAACCTCATCATTGGTATTTTCTTCTACACTAATAGTAATATTAATATAATTAAAAACTATATTGTGATTCATAATTTCAAGCATTGATTCTATTGCTTCTTTAATAGAAAAAATATGTTTTGAATGAGAAGGTTTAATAAACTCTTGAAATTCATTCATAGTATCATTCATATATTTTACTTGTTTAAAGATTTCTCCCACATAAGATTCTCTTTCATTTGTATCATTCTTATTACTACTTGGAGATGAATAAAAAAGCTCTTGTGCAATAGTGGTTATTTCTACTAAAGGTGCTTTCCACTGATGCGCAATAGATGAAAATATTTCGCCCAATTCTGCAAGCTTTGATTGTTGCAAAATAAATTGTTGATTTCTTTTTCTCTCAATTGCAATAGCTCTCTCAGCTGTAATATCAGTGAAGATACTAACCACGCCTTCTGAACCTGTTTTTTTATCAAAGTATTTTTTTTGTTTAATGAGGTAAATTCTATCATTCAAATCTTTATCACTATATCTAAAGATAAAGTCTTTCCCTCGTTGTTTTTTATTTTCTTCTAAAAAATCCATTACTATATTTACTTTTTTATTCTTTTTAAAATCTTTTAGTTTTTTATGTTGTAGTTTTTTTAACTTTATGTCAATTAAACTACAAAACTTTATATTTGCATCTATAATTCTTTCATTCTCATCTTGCCAAAAAATGGGACTCTCAATTGCATTTAACATTACATTATCAAAATGTAATCTGGCTTTTAGTTTCTTTTCTAATTCAAAACGTCTGTAAATATTTAAAACCAAAGCAAAAATCAAAATCATTAACAAAGGAGATAAGATAAATACATAATTAATCAACGCTCTGTATTTATCAAAAAAATCTTCATTTTTATTAATTAATTCATAGTCTTTAAGTCCAAGTATAGGAAACAAATCAAAGCGTAAGAGTTCTTGATAATTAAATACAGTTTTACTGTCCCTAGAAAACTTAACAACACTCACGTCATTTTTAATTATGTCTAAAGCAAATCTTCCTGCATTTTTTCCAAGAAGTTCAAACGACAATAATTTTCCACCCAAAGCACCCTTGCTTATAAAAATTGAACTATTAATAAAAACAGGGAGAAAAGAGTTTTGAAGAAGATCCGATATTTCATCATTCTTAGGAATTTTCCCTTCTTTATTCTTTGTGAGTTTAATAAACAGTATGGCTGCATTTTTTTCTTTTTTAAAAAGAATCTTTTTTAAGTCTTTTTTATTACTTATTTGCAAATATTCTATATTTTCAATTTCATTTTTAATAAAGACTGCTTTATCTTGTTTCTCTACTTTACTGTCTATTATATATAGGGTTTTAAGCCTTGGAATTAAAGACTTTATGATTTGAACATTTTCTTCTATGTATTTTTTTACTAAATATACTGAGACAGTATTATCAAGCTTAAGCTTTTTAAGTTCTTCTTTGTCGTACGTTGTTAATCCCAAAGCTAATATCTTCTCATTGCTAAAAAAGTTTCGGTAGTTCTTTATTATAAACGTATATGCAAAATGATCAAGTGTAATAACTAAATCATAGTGTTTATTTTTCATCTGCACAGCATACAGCTCTTTTAACTTATCAAAATACTCTAGAGAAGAAATACGCTTGGAGTCCATATATAAAACACTTACATCCGTATTTTTATCTTTCGTGAGAACATTTTCAATTGCTTCTATGCTTACATCACTTTTAGTGTAACCCTTATGATAAGAATTTACTATTAAAATAGAGGTATTAGCACATACGCATGTAATAAAAAAAGATATAAGAAGTAAAAACTTAAACATATATAATTATCCTTTGTAGTATAAAACTTAAGTATATAGTATTTATCTATAAGTTTTTCTATAGACCTTAGAAAAAGCCTTGAAGAATAATATTATTTCTACTTTTTGCACTAATTATAGTTAAATGCTTATTTAGGTAAAATATCCAACTTAAAAAAGACTAGATAAGAGATGGGATAAAAGAATGGATATTAGAAAAGAATTTTTAGATTATTTTGAAAATAAAGGACATAAGGTTATTTCTTCTATGCCTTTGGTTCCAGATGATCCAACATTAATGTTTGTTAATGCAGGTATGGTTCAATTTAAAGATATTTTTACAGGCGCTGTTCCTAGACCTAAAAATCCAAGAGCCACTTCATGTCAGCTGTGTTTACGAGCAGGTGGGAAGCACAATGATTTAGAAAATGTTGGTTATACAGCAAGACATCATACACTTTTTGAAATGTTAGGAAATTTTTCTTTTGGAGATTATTTTAAAGAAGAAGCCATTGCTAATGCTTGGGAATTTATTACTAAGAACCTAGAACTTCCTATTGAAAAACTTTGGGTTACTGTTCATGACAGTGATGATGAAGCCTATGAATTATGGACAAAACATATAAAAAAAGACAGAATTATTAAATTTGGAGACAAAGACAACTTCTGGTCTATGGGAGATACAGGTGCCTGTGGTCCATGTTCTGAAATATTTTATGACCAAGGAGAAGAACACTTCTCTGGCCCTGAAGATAAAATGGGGGGAGAAGGAGATAGATTCCTAGAAATCTGGAACTTAGTATTTATGCAATACGAAAGAAGCAAAGATGGAACACTAAATCCTCTTCCAAAACCTTCTATTGATACAGGTATGGGATTAGAGAGAGTTATTGCTATAAAAGAAGGCGTATTAAACAACTTTGATTCTTCAAACTTTTTACCTCTAATTAACAAACTAGAAGAACTTGTAGGTAAAAAAACTACTAAAAAAACCCTTGGTTCATACAGAGTAATTGCTGATCATTTAAGAGCAAGTGCTTTTATGTTATCTCAAGGAATACTTTTTGATAAAGAAGGTAAGGGGTATGTTTTACGAAGAATTTTAAGACGTGCTGTACGACATGGTTATTTACTTGGGTTTAGAAAACCCTATATGGCTGATCTTTATGATACTTTAGCAGATATTTTAGGTGAACACTACAGTGAACTTATAGAAAATGCAGCTTATGTAAAAGAACAGCTTACCCTAGAAGAAGCAAGGTTTTTTAAAACTATTGATTTGGGTATGAATATATTTAATGATGAGTTAAAAAATACTAAAGATATTTTTTCAGGAGAAGTTGCTTTTAAACTTTATGATACCTATGGTTTTCCTTTAGATCTTACGGAAGATATGTTAAGAGATGACAATATAAAAGTAGATAATAAAAGCTTTGATACTCTAATGAGTGCCCAAAAAGCAAAAGCAAAGGCTTCTTGGAAAGGTGCGCTTGATGAAGCTTCAAGTGGAGATTTTAAAGCTTTATTAGAAAAATACGGTGAAAATGAATTTGTTGGTTATGACAGTATTTCTAATGAAACAAAAATTCTAGCACTTTTAGATGAGAATTATAAAGAAGTAAGCATTTTAGAAAAAGATAAAAAAGGTTTTGTTCTCTTAGAAAAAACTCCTTTTTATGCAACTTCTGGGGGACAAAATGGAGATATTGGCGTATTAAAAAATAAAGAAGTATTAGCTAAGATTACTGCAACTTCTAAATATTTTGGACTTAATTTATCAGAAGTAATTGTAGATGAAAATATCAAACAAGGTGATTTAATTACGGCAGAAGTAATAAATAGAAGCGAAGTTGCAAAACACCACAGTGCGACTCACCTTTTACAAAGTGCTTTAAAAGAAGTACTTGGATCAACTGTATCTCAAGCTGGTTCTTTAAATGATGCAACACGTTTACGATTTGATTTTACTTATGCAAAAGCTATGAGCAGTTCTCAATTAAATGACGTTGAAAATCTAGTAAACACTATGATAGCAGATGGAATATCTGGAAACGTAGAAGAATTACCAATAGAAGAAGCAAAAAACAAAGGCGCTATTGCTATGTTTGGTGAAAAATATGGGAAAACAGTAAGAGTTGTTACGTTTGAAGATAGATCTGTTGAGTTTTGTGGGGGTACGCACGTAAATAACACGGCAGACATTGGTTCTTTTTATATTGTTAAAGAATCTGGTGTTAGTGCAGGAGTTAGACGAATAGAGGCTGTATGTTCTCTTTCAGCTGTTAAATATGCAAAAGATATTATTACAAAAATGAACGAAGTTCAAAAAGAAGTTAAAAATACTGATGTAATTCAAGGTATTAATAAACTAAAAGAACAAATCAAAACACTAAAAACAGAAGTAAATGAAGCACTAAGTGCAAGTGTTAGCCCTATTAATGAAGAAGTTATAGGTGATGTTAAAATAGTTGTAGATGTTGTTAAAACGGGTGATATTAAAAAAATAGTTGATGATTTAAAAAATGGTAATGAAAAACTTGCTGTTCTTTTATTGCAAGCAAAAGGCGATAAAGTAATGTTGGTTGCAGGAAGTAAAAATACTTCTATAAAAGCAGGCGATTGGATTAAACAAATTGCTCCTATTGTTGGCGGTGGGGGTGGTGGACGACCTGATTTTGCACAAGCTGGTGGAAAAGATGTTAGTAAAATCGAAGAAGCTAAAAATGCAGCCCTTGTTTATGCAAAAGAAAACCTTTAGTATACATGAGCGATATTTTTACTAACTTTTTAACACAAATCGTATTTCTACATGTGCTCTGCGCTATTATATGGCTTGGAGGCATGATAGTTTTACGATATGCCGTTCACTTCTCTATGCAAGAAATAGCAGAGCCTAGAATTAAAATAGAGCGAAGTTTACAAAACCTTAATAATTTTTTTAAATTACTTATTCCTTCTATACTTCTTTTATTATTAAGTGCTCTTATTCTTATATATACACTTTCTTTAAATCAAAGTACTTTATATTCCACTATAATACTTAAAGAAGTTATTTTCACTGCAATGGCTGCTGTATTTATTTTTGTATATATCAAAAGAAATCAAGCTCAAAAAGCCTTTGAAATGGGTGAAATGTTAAAAACAAAAAATATATTAATCCTTATATCCAAATATTTAATTCCTTTAAATATTTTTTTAGGATTTATAGCTGTTTATTTAGGGGTAGTTCTAAGAGCTATCTGATAAAAGAGGGAAAATGATAAGAACATTTTTTTTATTAATCTGTGCAAGTTTTCTTTTTGTCTCCTGTGTTTCTACACAAAAAAAACAAATAAGCGCTCCAAAAAAACTCTATACACAAAAAACCTACCAAGATAATAATATTTCAAAAGCTTTATTAAACTATTTTAACACCCACAGAGATATTGTTTATAAACTAGGTGGTAATACAAGGAAAGTTCAGGACTGCTCTTCTTTTGTTCAAAAAGCCTTTAAACAAAGCCTAAATATATCATTACCAAGAACAACCTATTATCAAGCTAAAAGAGGTTTTTTTATAAATAAAAGTGACTTACAAACAGGAGATTTGGTATTTTTTAAACCTTCTAAAAAATACCGTCATGTAGGCATTTATTTAAAAGATAAAAAGTTTATGCATATTAGTTCTTCAAAAGGTGTTATTATTTCTACTTTAGACAATGTATATTGGAAAAAATATTATTGGAAAAGTAAAAGAGTTATTCCTGTAAAAACTAAATAAAATATTCTAAGTTTTCAAAATCTTTTTTATTAAGTGATTTTAATCTGCTTTGCAAAGAACCCACATGTATTTCTATTTTATGTAAATCAGGATCCAAGAGATATAGGGATTTTCCTTCAGAAGAGTTCTCTTTCCATAAATGTACTTTTTTTTCTAAAAGAAAAGCAACGTAGTTATCATAATCTTCATTCTTAATATCAAAAGCAATATGAGAATAATCGCCTCTAAAATCAACTTCATCAATATTCAAACAAAACCACAAATCACCTATTGATAAATAAGCACCTTTTTCCCATTTGGCATGTGCTTTAAAACCCAAGATATTAACATAAAAGTCAAATGACTTATCAAGATTTGATACTGCCAATGTGATATGATTAAGGCCTTGTAACATATACTCTCCTAGGCTATTATGGTTTTGTTTTTACCTTCTTTTTTGGCTTTATATAGGGCCTTATCTACTCTTTTAAAAATACTATCAATACTGTCTTCATTTGTGAACTGTGTCAAGCCCAAAGAAATAGTTTGCTTGCCTATTTCTTTGAAATTTTCTTTTTCTATTCTTTTTCTAATGTTTTCTGCAACAATATACGATTTTTTTCTATTCGTATGTTCACACACAATTATAAATTCTTCCCCACCCCACCTAGCAACTATATCAGTTATTCTAACATTATCTTTTAATATTTTTGCAATATGTGCTAAAGTTTTATCTCCAACATCATGACCATAGTCGTCATTTATACATTTAAAATTATCAATATCAATCATAATTATTGAAAAATCCACTTGATATCGATTGAATTCTTCAATTTTAAGTATCATTAATTCATCAAATTTATTTCTATTGTATAAACCCGTTAGTTTGTCACTTAAAGAAAGAGATTCCAGTCTTTTTTTATCTGTGATATCTTGGCAAATAGCACGGTAACCAATTTTTTCTTCATTTTTATAAATAGCTTCAATATAAATAGTAAATTCTTTTGTTTCTTTATTTTTTGTATACATTTTAATCTCACCAACAAAAGATTTACCTCGTTTAAGTGTATTCCACAATTTTTTAATAAATTCTTTTGTGGTGCTATCATGTTTCATTAAAATATGGTTTTTCCCTAAAAGCTCAGCTTCTCTATAGCCCAAACACAATGAATAGGCTTTATTTAGATGAGTAATATTCCCTTTCAAATCTGTATTTAATATCATCACATATTTATTTACCATTTCTTGTTGCTCTTTAATCTCCATATTAGCAAGTGTCAGTTTTGCATTAATACTTTTTACCGATCTGTTTTTATAAAAAATTGAGATTAAAATTATCAAAAAAACAACAGACAGTTGAATAATCATAGTGTAATCAACAGCATTTTGATAATTTAAAGAAATCCATTTGTTTTTTATTACTGCTTTTTCTTTTTCACTAATAAGCGCAATAATTTTGTTAAAAATACTATTTAAAAGTACTTCATCATTTCTAGTTCCTACACTTAAGCGCCATTTTTCATCAAATTTACCTGATATTTTTAGGTTTTCAATGTATTTATTTTGAATAACATAAGCAACAGAATATAAAGAGCCAATAAACCCAAATATTTCACCATTCTTTACTTTATCTAGTCCATCCTCAACACTTGAAACTTCAATTAATTCTAAGCTTGGATATTTGTCTCTTAAGATAGAAGTATAAGCATAGTTTTTTACAACACCTACTTTTTCTAAAGGAATGTCAGAAATTTTATTAATAAAACGTTGATTAAATCGTGTAGCAATAATCAAAGGAACCTCAATTAATACTTTAGAAAAATTAAGATATTGTGATCGTTCTTTTGTTTGCATAATTAAGGGAAACATATCACATCTTCTTTTTTTCGCATATTCTAAAGAACTACTCCAAGAAGATGTTTTAATCAGTTTAAGAGGAATGGGAATATGCTTTTGAAAAAGCTTTATATAATCAGAAGATATACCTATATAGTTGTGCATCTCAATTTTTTCATAAGGCATCCAATCAGGATCGATACAAAAATTAATTCTTTTTTTATTCGTTAAAAATTGTCTCTCTTTTTTGGTAAAAAATTCTATTTTTTCTTTATTATTGTTAAGATCCATCCATTTTTTCTTTAAGTTTTGTACTTTTGCAAAAGCCAAATCTTTTTGTGCTTTAACTAGAAGATCTTTTAAAATATTATTTTTTTTAACACCCATCTTTAGTGCCGTTTTATTTGGAAAAGAAAAATCGCTTCCATTTAAGACTTTTAAACTACTCAACCAAGAGCTTTGCATATAATAAGTAAGTGAAGGAACACTTCCTATTGCAGCATCTGCTTTTCCTAAAGAAACAGCTTCTACCGCTTTTTGAGTTGAAGCACTTAAAACCAAAGGAATCAAAGGAAAATTTTTCTTCAAGTATTCATGTAAAAAAGTATCTCTGGCAACGGCTAATCTTTTACTTTCAAAATCTTTCATACTCTCTATATTAAGACTCTTTTCAAGTAAAAAACCAGTGTTATAAGAAATATAATCAAAAGATGTAAAATCAATGTATTCTTTTCTTTTAGGAGTTACTGCAATATAAGGAATAACATCTATGGAGTTAGTTTTTAACATATTAAAATATTGTGACCAAGAATAATTTTCTATGAATTTAACTTCTAAGCCAAGTTTTTCGGATAATAATTGTATATATTCTACAGCATAACCTTTTATTTCATCATTTTTTGTAAATGAAAAAGGAGGAAAGTTATTTAGGTGGGCTACTTTTAGGTATTTTTTATTTTTAAGATATTCTTTTTCTTCTTCATTAAAAAGCAATTCGGATGAATATAAATTATTTGCTAAAAAAATAAAAACAATAATAAATAATAATTTTTTATAAATATAAGTATTCATGTATTAGTCTACTGAATTTAACTATATTCCTTCTTAAATTTTAAATAAATAATCTTTATAGTGTAATTAAAAGCCACCATATAAATACACAAATAAAGGAATACTAATAACAGATACTAAAGTTGAAAGAAATACCGTTAATGAAGCTTTTTCTGGTTTTGCATTCAGCAATACTGCTAAGGTAACCGAATTCCCTGCCATGGGAACAATTGAGTATAAAAACAGTACTTTATACAAATCATTATTTAAAATTTGTAAAAACGTTTTATCAATATATATAAAAAATAACATGGCAAGTGGCCAAAAAATAAATTTTAAAATAAAAGCAATAGTAATAAACTTTTTGTCCCAGTTATCTTCATTGCCTTTTAAACCAAGAAGTCCCATTCCTAACATCATCATTCCTAAAATTCCATAAGCACCTTTAAACTGTGAGGTATAAGCACTTAGCGTTTCTGGAATTTCTAAGCCCATAATATTTAAAAACAAGCCTAAAACAAAAGCATACAAAATGGGTAGTTTTGATATTTTAATAAGAGATTCTTTTACGGTAAAATTTCCTTTTGCCGTCACATAAAAACCAGTAGTACTTTCGTATAATAAAGAGGCAAGAACAGCAAAGATATAAATATCAGCTAAGGCAGGTGGAAAAAAAATCACAGCAAGAGGAATTCCAAAATAACCCGTATTTCCGCTACCTGCTGAAAAAGCTAAAATATTTCCAGTAGGATTATTCCACGATTTTCCCCATATAAATAAAGCTAAAAATGCTAGCAAAGAAGCAAAAATATATAAAAAAATAGGAATCATGGCGATTGCAAAATCAATTTTAACAGAAAGAGTTGCAGAAAAAACAACAATAGGTCCTAAAATATAGACAAGTAATGCAGCAATAGATTCTCTTTGTACCTGCAGTGCTTTTGCGGCAACATAACCTAAAATGACATTAAAGTATAAGGGAAAGATTTTAAGTAAGATTATAAAAAATAAAGACATTGAAAATCCTAGGTAAGTAATAATGCTTATTATAACCTAGATTAGTTGAATAGAAGTAAATACGAAATCATTATATAAAAAGTATAGGGAGAAAGGATATGATTTATATGATTATAAATAATCATATAATCGCTTTATTTAAATTAGTATAAAAGGAGTTCATAATAATATCAAATAAAACAACTCGTGTTTACTTCAACTGCTGAAATTATAATAAACCTAAATGAACTAAAAGTGACATTCTAGAAAAAAGAAAAATATGCTAAATAATTTTTGTATTCTTGGATTTTTTTTTAATTCAAGGATTTAACATAGGACCTATTCTACTCTTGATTTTTCATACAAGAATTCTAAAACACTTGAAATACTTCTTGTGTATGGAGCATCAAAACCTTGAATCTCACAGTACTTAATCACTGTTCCGCAAATTTCTTCTAATTCTAGGTCTTTATTATTATTTTTATCTATCCACATTGAAGGTTTAATTGAATCAAATTTTTTCATTAATTCAAACATATCATCAACCTCCTTTTGTTTTATTCCTAAAGCAAGAGCATTAGAGGCAAGAGCTGCTTCTTTCATTAATCCATATACAAGTTTTGATGTTTTTGTATTGTTTATTAATACACCTGATTTTTCTTCTAAGAGTGCACAAGATGCACTTACTCCATTATTAATAATTAACTTAAGCCATAATTCTTTTAGTATATTCTTTGAAAGTATTGTTTTAGTAGGAGTAGCATCTAACATTGTTTTTAGGCTATTTAGAAAAACTTCATTTTCTTTGTTAGGAAAAAGTGCACCTAAAATAGTTTCTACTTCTCCTTGGGCTTCTACTAATCCAGGTTTAATAATATGAGCGGCTATAAGCCTTGTTAATCCTCCTATTACAAATTCTTTTTTAATATGTTTTGCCAAAATATTTTCGTTTTCAACTCCATTTTGTAGAGATACAATATAGGGTATATTATTTGAGTTTTGAAACCATGAAGACAACTCTATTGCAATCTTTTGTGTTGACATAGATTTTGTTGTAAGAAAAATAACATCAATATTTGAAAAATCTTTTTGTATTAACTCTTGCATTGAACAAACATTGACTTTTTCTTCTATTTTGTATTTTGGATGGGATAGTAGTAAAGTATTATTTTCTAAATACTCTAGGGTTTTGCCTCTTGATACAAACTGTACGTGATGTTTTTTCTCTTGCAACAAAAGCCCGTAAAAACTTCCAATGCCACCTACTCCAATAACAACAATATTCATAACAATCCTTGCATGATTTTTAAGTACATTATATATAAATAGAGTATAATTCAAATAAAAAAGGAACGTTTTTGTTAAGACTTGGCTCTAATTCTATAACGCGTGCAAATATATTAAACAGTTTTGATATTAGCTTTATACAAAATGGTGGAAATTTTGATGAAGATTCTATTGAAACCAAAGATCCTAAAAGTTTTGTTTATCAAGCTACTTTAGGGAAATACAAGGAATTATACTCTAAATATGGTGTTAATGATATGCCCCTTTTAGTTGCAGACTCTGTTGTTACAGCAAATGGAGAGTTATTAAGAAAAGCAAAAAATGAAAAAGATGCAAGACGTATGCTAGAGTTACAAAGTGGCAATGAAACGTCTGTTCTAACATGCATGATTTACAAATCAAATGAAAAAGAAATTATTGATATCTCAATTACTACTTATAGTTTCTGTACTTTTGATAAAAAAGACATGGAGCAATATATAAACTCAGGTGAGTGTTTTGGAAAAGCAGGTGCTATTATGGTTGAAGGTTTTTGTAAACCTTATATAAAAGAAGTTAAGGGTTATGAATCATGTGCCATGGGTTTATGTATTGAAAAACTTCTTCCTTTTTTAGAAAATTAATGCCATGTCAAATAATCATTTAAGAGCCATTTTACTTACAGCATTTGGTATATTTATAATGAGTTTTGAATCTTTGTTAATTAAATTAACATCTATTTCTTCTTTAAGTTATTCTTTTTATATAGGAATTTTCATGTTTTTTTCTATGAATCTTTTATTATTTAAAAAAGAAAAGAAAAATTTCCTAGGCGCTTATTCTAGTGGATTTTTAATTATCTTACTTTGTGGTGCTTTTTTTGGTCTTTCCAATGTATTTTTCATATCTGCAATTAAAAATACCTCTGTAGCAAATACGGTTATGATATTAAGTGCCTCACCTTTGTTTTCTACTATATACGCTTATATATTTTACAAAGAAAAAAGTACTAAAAATATTTATATTTCTTCCTTTTTTATTTTCCTTGGTCTTTTTGTAATATTTTATTCCCAAAATGAAGAAAGTACAATGATTGGAAATTTCTACGCATTTTTATGTGCAAACTTTTTTTCTCTGGCTTTTGTATTTTTATCAAGATATAAAAATGTAAGCAGACTTGCAGTAACCTCAAGTTCTGGATTCTTTACTTTTTTTATTGCTTTAATTTTTGCGAAAAGTTTAGAAATAAATATGGATAATTTGTATATATTAATTATTGCAGGTTTAATAATCGCTCCTGCTTCTAGGCTTTTAATAGCCATTGGAACAAAAACATTACCTGCTTCTGAAATAAGTTTATTAATGATAGTGGAGACTATAATGGCACCTATTTGGGTTTGGATGTTTTTAAATGAAGTTCCTGCTATTAACACTTTTATTGGTGGAGGAATTATTTTATTAACCCTTGTTCTTAACTCTTTGTATTTAATTCGCATAAATAAAAAGAGTCATTCAAGCCTTTAAACTTTAGCTATATAATAGGTAGAGTTTCATCTGCTCTAGAACTTAGCCAAATAGGACCATTAGCAGTTATTAATACATTTTCTTCATGCACCATTTCTTTTCCTTCTAGATACTCCATTCCGGGTTCTAATGTTAATACTACACCCTCTTCTAAAGGCGTATTATCCATTAGAGTATTAGAAGGCCACTCTGTTAATTGTAATCCTAAACCATGTCCTAATCTTCCAACAGAATTTCCTAAAGCGCCACCTTTTTGCATAATATCATTCATCGCTTTATAAACATCAGAGGTTGTATTTCCAATTTGACACGCTTCAAAACCAGCATCTGTTGCTTTAAAAACAACATCATATGCTTTTTTAGATTCATCACTAGCATACGAAAAAGCATAGTTTCGATCAAAATCACAAAAATAACTGTCATAAACAGAGCCTGTATCCAGTATAAAAATATCTCCTTCTAATAAAATCCGCTCACTAGGGCCCATAATTATTGAACCATAACCATTTTGTCCTGATCCAGAAATTAAATAAGGGGAATCATCCACACCTAAATCAAGTAAGTGTTTTTTAAATCTTTGACAGTTTTCTCTTTCGCTCTGCCCTAGTTTAAGTAAAGATGGCAAATTTTTAAACCCCTGTGATGTAAGCGCACAAATATATTTTATTTTTTCTATTTCTGCGGGTGATTTTATATATCTGGCATATCGTAAAATATTTGTTACATCTTTAAATTCATAAGAGGACAGATTGTTTTTTAGCCTTTCATAATCATTTATAGGCATTCTTAGAGTACTTTCATGTCCTTTAGGTAAACCAATAGTATTAAATTTTTTCATACATTTTTTAATACTAGAAGTTAATAAAGATATTCCTTCATCTTGCGGATTTGGAGAACTCCACGTTTGAATATTATTAACCCAAGTGCCTTGCATTCCAGATAATCCAATAGTAGGAATAATAGCTTGTATTTCACCCTTTAAAGGAAGTAATAAATACCAAGGTCTTGTAGGACTTTGCAAAAATTGTGTTTTAAAACCCGTATAATATTCTATATCAATTTGAGTTGTTAATAAAATAACATCAATTTTGTTCTCAAACATAAATTTTTGCATTTTACTTAATCTATTTTCATACTCTTTTTGAATAAAGCCTCTTTGTGGTGCTTTTAACATTTTATTTACCTTTTAACATTGCAACATATACGCTTGGAATTGCAGCATATAAGGCAGCACATAAAATCAAATCTGCTTTTTTAACTTCTTCATTGGGAGCATGAGCAAATTTTAACTCACCTGGACCATAGCCAATAACAGGAATATTATGCTCCCCCATAATAGATACTCCATTTGTTGAAAATGGCCAAATATCAATGACTGCATCTTTTTTAAATAACTCTTTATATGCTTTTGCCACTGTTTGAGTAACATCATGTGTTTCTTCCATTTTCCATGGTTTAAAAGAACACTCTTGTCCATATTCTAAACCTGTATATGATGGCTCGTCATAATGATAAATAGATACTTTTGCATCTGCCATTTTAACAGCAGGAAGGTTTCTAATCTCTTGAAGTGCATCTTCTGGTTTCTCACCCCAAGTAAGACGTCTATCAATAGAAATACTACAAGAATCAGATACTGCACATCTTGAAGGGGCAGTTGATCTAATTTCAGAAACGGTTAAACACCCCTTACCTAATAAATCATCAACAAGCAAGTTTTCATTTAAAGCTCTTAATTCGCTTAAAATTCCTGACATTTTATAAATAGCATTATCCCCTGTATGAGGAATTGATCCATGAGCTGATGTACCAAAAGTGTCAACAGATATTTCCATTCTTCCTTTTTGGGCACGACATATTTTTCCATCACTTGGTTCTGCTAATAAAACAAACTCTGGTCTAATATTTTGTTCTTCAATCATGTATTTCCAAGATAATCCATCACAATCTTCTTCAGCAACTGAAGCTGAAACTAATAGAGTAAAATCATCTTTAATATCTAAATCAATTATAATCTTAGCCGCATATATAATAGATGCAATTGCACCTTTCATATCAGTCGTACCTCTACCTATAATTTTTTCTTCATCTTCAAAACCCTCATATGGGTCATAGTTCCAGTTATCAATATTTCCAACACCTACAACATCTAAATGACCATCCATTGCAATAAGATGTTTTCCACTTCCAATATAGGCTAAAATATTGCCCATAGGATCAATATCTATTTTGTTAAAACCAAGCTTTTTCATCTCATCTATTGTACATTTAGCTGCCAAAGATTCATCGCCTGAACCTCCAGGACATCGTACTAAATCTCTTGTAAATCTGTATATTTCTTCTTTATAAAAATCAGCTCTTTTTAATATCTTATCAAAAGGAATGCCTTCAAACATTTTTTCCATAACTATGCCTTTTTTAAAACTTCAGCTGAAGATTTTCCAACCATTTTTTCATATACTACTGCGTCTGTATCACCCTCAGTACCTAAGAATAATATTTTAGAATTTTCATCTATTTCAAGAGCTTTTCTATACGCTTCATCGTGTTGAATAATCATAAATCCAGCAAGCCCAGCAACTGCTGATTCTCCTGCAACAACAGGCTCTTCTAAAGTAGCTAGATATTTCATAACTTCTGCAATTGGTTCATCTGGAATTGTGAAAAAACCTTTTGTTTTATTTTCCAGAATCTTCCAAGCTAAAAGTGAAATTTCCCCACAAGAAAGTCCAGCCATAACTGTTTCTAACTCTCCATGTACAACAGTTGGTTTTCCATTTTTAGCACTTTGCAATAAACAAGCGGCATTTGTAGGTTCTATCATTACAAAAATAGGAGAATCTTTTCTATACGTTTCTAAAATAAAAGAAGCAACAGCTGCTGCCATTCCACCTACTCCTCCTTGCAAAAATACATGAGTAGGTTTACAAGCCATTTGTTTTAACGCTTCATCCACCATTATTGTATAGCCTTGCATTACATCTTTAGGAACTTCTGTATACCCTTCATAAGAAGTATCAGAAACCGTAAAATAACCTTTTTCTTCTGCCATTTTATCAGCGATATGAACAGAATCATCATAGTTCCCATCAATTCTATTAACATTAGCTCCATATTTAGCTATTTCTTTTTCTCTGCTAACACTTACATGAGAGTGAATAAAAATCTCACAATTACATCCAAAACTTCTCGCACCCCAAGCTACAGATTTACCATGGTTACCATCTGTTGCACAAGAAACAGTAATTTTACTTGTAATATCTTTGTATTTTCCAGCTAATAAATCTTTAGAAGTAGCTATAATTCCTTCTTCTTTTAATTTTCCAATTAATAAATTGGCAACCGCATATGCCCCACCTAAAGCTTTAAAACTTTTAAGTGCAAATCGGTAATGTTCATTTTTATAAAACAATTTTGACACACCTGTTTCTTTTGCTAATTCTTTTAAAGAAACTAAAGGTGTGATAGAATAATCATCCCATGAAGTAATCTCTTTAGAAGCTTTTTCAAAGCCTTCTAAACTTAATATATCTTGGTGCTCATATTCACCTTTTACTGTAGCAGCACTGTTATCATAAAACTCTGTATCATTTAAGTATTTTTTATATTCATTTATCATTTTTATTCCTATTTTTATATTTTATTTTTTTGTTATTTGTCAAAAGCTAAATCTCTTAAGAATAAAGCAGAATCAGGGAAGAATATCAGTATTGCTGACATTAATACTAGTATTAAAAAGAAAGGTAAAATTCCTTTAACCACTTCTAAATAGGACTTTTTAAAGACGGCAATGGCTGTAAAAATATCACATCCAAAAGGAGGAGTTGCTGATCCTATTGCCATTTGCAAGGTAACCACAACACCCACTAATACAGGATCAATTCCTGAGCTATCAATGATTGGCATGAATACAGGTATTAAAATAAGTAAAACCACAATGGAATCAACAAACATACATCCAATTACAAAAGCTACTGAAATAACAAATAAAATATATTCATGACTTGCATTTTCTAAATTTAAGCTACTTAAGAGTTCTTGAGGTATCATTTCAAAAGAGATATACCAAGAAAAAGCCTGACCTGCCCCTACAAGTATAAATACTACTGCTGTTATTAATCCTGTACTTAAAGAAGAATCAATAATATCTTTTAAGCCAAGTTTTTTATAAATTACTACTTCTAAAATAATGGCATACAAAACAGAAAAAGCGGCAGCTTCTGTTGGTGTAAATGCACCTGAGTAAATTCCACCTACAATTAAAACAGGAAAACCTAGGGGTAAAATAGATTTTCGAATAGCTGTAAATCGTTTAGGCCAGTCTGCTTTTACAGATAAGGTAATGCTTTTTTCATAATAAAGCGAATAAACACAACAATAAACTGAAAACAGTAAAGCCAAAATAATTCCAGGACCAATTCCTGCTATAAATAGTTCTGCAATATTCGCATTTGCTAATACTCCAAATAAAATCAAACCAATGCTAGGAGGAATTAACCAAGCGATATCACTTGCATTAATAATTAGTGCTAAAATAAAAGAATCTTTATAACCTGCTTTTAATAGTTTTGGTCGCATAATTGAACCAACGGAAACAACCGTTGCTTGAGTTGAACCAGAAACAGAACCAAAAAGTGTACAGGCAATACACGTAGTTATTGGTAAGCCACCTCTATAATGTCCTATAAAAACCTCAATCACATCTAATAATCTTTTAGCAGTATGGCCTCTTGTCATAATATCAGCTGCAAAAATAAACATTGGCACTGCAACTAAAGCATTAGGTGAAATTCCTGTTATCATTTGCTGAATGATATTTTCTAAAGGTACATCTGAAAAATGCACAAAACCAACTAAAGTCGCTACACTTAAAGGTACAATCATAGGAAAACTTAAAAAAAGAAGTACAATCATTACACTTACAAGAGTAAAAGAAATGACATACGCATCTAACTCCCCTGATATTATATTTTGAAAAAATTCTAACATGCTTGATCCTTTATATCAAGATCTTTTTCTTCAATAACATCATAAGAAAGATAAATTTCTTCATGAAAAATATTTTGAATAAAGCGAATTAAAAATTGAATACCTGCCATAAAAAAACCAACAGGAACAATGGCATAAATAATATAAACTTCTA
>Ga0105359_10000925_pt1 | contig 24764 bp, 19 predicted proteins | sample GOMGulsemesocosm_6_FD_83659 | JGI IMG/M metagenome (GOLD analysis project Ga0105359, IMG submission 83659) | Methane-oxidizing microbial communities from mesocosms in the Gulf of Mexico - GOM8C Gulf of Mexico | ecosystem: Environmental > Aquatic > Marine > Cold seeps | place: Gulf of Mexico...
ATTCGTTGCACTATCTTGTGCAAGACCTTGCGCAATATTAAGGGTTACCGCGCCTTCGCTAATAGGTGTTACTACTACTGTATATACTTTAGCGCTCACTGATACAAAGCTACTTAAACTCGCATTTGAAGGTATTATATCTGATACATCAAAACCAGTAACATCTTCACTGAACGTCATTGTCGCCGTGAATGCTGCATTTGCATAACTTGAATTACTTAAATTACTTGTGATATTAATAGTTGGTTTAGTTGCATCGTAATTTACGGAGTGCTTAACAGCTACACTATTACCATTGCCAGTTGTATCCGTAGCCACACCTGCTGCAACATCAACTGTAACTACTCCATCAGCTGCTGGTGTAATATCAGCGGTATATACAGTCGCACTGATAACTGCTAAGTTTGATGCTGTACCATTACCAACATTAATGTCAGATAAACCAAAACCAGTTACATTTTCACTAAACGTAAAGGTAGCTGAAAAAGGTGAGTTTATATTTGGTGCAACCACATCAGTAATTGATACTGTTGGAAGGGTATTATCTATCGTAAACCCTGATGATGGCCCAACTGCAGCTGCGCTATAAAGGCTATTTCTAGCAGAGCCATCTACAACACTAATACCCAAAACACCATCACCTGTTATATTTGATAACGTGATAGTCGGTGTAGATGTAGTGCCATTTGTAACCACCACAGAAGCATTCGCAGTACCGGTTTTATTTAAAATTATTGATGAATTAACTAAATTAATTTCATCAGCACCAGTATAAGTTGCTGTATATGTTACAGGGCCTACATTGGTCAAGGTATTACTTGGTGAACTAATACCTAAAGTAACATTAGGCACAACAGGTGCCGACTCGTAAGTAACAGAGATAGTATTTGAAGCAGGGTTTTGCACAGCCCCGTCTACAGCATCATTCACCGTATTTACAGGCAAAGTGATAGTCACAACCCCATCAGTAGTCGGTGTTATATCAACTGTATAGGCTTGACCTGAGCCACCTAAGTTATTTACAGTACCGTTGGTGACAGTAAAATCACTACTATTTAACCCTGTTACACTTCTAGAAAAATCAATTTTCACAGGAATTGTTGCACTTGACGTTGGACTAGATGATGTTGTTGATAATAAAACAGACAGCTGCTCGACAACTAATGTGGCAGAAGCAGCTGGAGTTTCTGTATTTACATTGTTTACGGTTGCACTCATATTACCGGTGACACTTGTATAAACACCATCTCCAGCACTGGCTGGTATGGATATTGGCAAATCAAATGTACAACTTTCACCTGGTTGAAGTTCCCCTCCAGATAAAGTAACACTAGTACTACCTGTCATTCCAGAACTACCATAACACGGTACTGATAGAGTTGAGGTTGCCTTCAACCCTGAAAGCGCGAGATTTAAATTATCAGTAAATTGTAACGCAGTTGCAGATAATGCTGTCGCCGCATTATTAATTGTATAGCGAATTATACCTGTACCATTTGGCAAAACCGTACTTGGCAAAAACTGTTTAGACAGTGATAAGCCTGTAATTATAAATTCATCACCAGCTTCACCACTTTTAACTGATATTCCAGACGAGGTTGCCGTCACTTGAGAGCTTGTTGTAGTCACTAAGCCTGGAGCTGCACCAGCAGGAATTGTTAAATTAACTGCAAAAGTACAACTACCATTAGGTGACAGACTACCACCAGAAAAAGTTAACGTTGAAGTACCACTTATAGAAGATCCTGAGCCACATATATCAGTTTGTATACCACTACTGGACGCCATACCAGATAGAGCAGCATTTAAATCGACTGTAAAGCCAACTCCAGTGGCATCTGCGCTCGCGTTATTACTATAATTAAATGTAAAATTAGCTGTTATTGATGAATCTGGTATTGCTGAGTTTTCAACTATACCAAAGGCCAATGAAGGCGCACCTAACACTTCTATATTAGCAGTTGCTTTGGCTCCATATACACTACTACTATTTACTGTAGCGCTTACGCTAGTAGTTGAGTAAGTATATGCACCAATAGCCGCACCAGCTGAAAGAGTTACGACTAAATCAAAAGTACAGCTATCTCCAGCTGCAATTAAGCCATCTGCAACATTAAAGGTATAAATATCAGAGCTAAACGATGTAGTAAATGTAGATCCAGTACCACAACTATTCGCATTTGGTAAAGTTTTTACCGTTGTTCCTGATACCACATCATTTATCGATTGACTAAATGCTATATTTGAAACTGGATTGCCCGAATCTGTATTGGTTAAAACATACCTAAAAGTAACATCATTTCCGGCACTTACCACAGAATCCAGTACACTCATAGTCAATGTAGGTGCAGCTTGAATTAATAATGCATTACTGATTACACTTTCTGTTGTAGCATTCCCCCCTCGCTCTAGGTTAATGACACTCGTGTTATTGGTATAACTTCCTACGGCTGCGTTTGCAGGAATTAGTACTGTAATTGTAAAACTACAATCAGAAGCTGATGTTAAATTGATACCAGAAAAAGAAAGGTTTGAGCTACCCGACACAGTAGACCCCGAACCACAAAAACCATTGGCAGGCAGCGCTGTTGCAGCAAGGCCTGATAAAGTTGCATTTAAATCATTGGTAAAGTTTAAATTAGTAATATCAGAACGTTCGAAGTTTGCGATATGATAAGTTAAACTAACTGCAGAACCAGGTGAAGCTGAAGCAGGAAATGACGCATACATAAGAGGCTTTTGAATAATGACTGTAGCTTGAGTTGCATTACTAGTGTTAAATGAAGAATTGGATAAAGTGTAATAAACTTGGGCTAATGTATTTGTGTATGTTCCTGCATTTACTCCGCTAACATCAACAGTCACAGTACATGTAGCACCTACAGCTAAAGAACCACTAGTAAATTGAATGTTACTACTATTAGCGATTGCTGTAATGCCAAAATTACAAGTTCCTCCTATATTTGGTGCTTCAGAAACAGTTATCCCATTAAGAGTTTGAGTAGCCGATATACTAATAATATTTAAAGCTAAACTAGTCGCATCAAAAGTATAGGTTAAAGTAGTAATCTCACTTGGTTCTACAGGAGACTTTGAAAAAGTCATCGCGACTTGTAGACCACCATTATCGACCGTCAAAGCTGCACTTGCTGTACCCGCATCACCTGCACTAGTCGATAAAGAGCCTGTGGTATTAGTGTGAGTCCCAACAGTAGAACTAGTTACATCTAAACTAAAAGTACAACTAGATCCGGCACCTAAACGGTAATCATTAAAAGCGATACTATTACTGCCTGCTGCCGCAGTGTAATAACCATTTGAACAGGTGTTCAAATCGTTATTAGGCGAAGAAACCGTCATGCCCGCGGGTAAAGTATTACTAAATGTAAGTCCGCTAACACCTGTGCTTTGTGCCGAATTATCTATAGTATAAGTCATAGTGGAAACACCACCAGGGCCTATGGTGGTAGGTGAAAATGAAAGCGAAAATGTCGGAGTACCCGCGAACGCGATTGAACTAAAACAGACCAATAAAAAACATATAAATAAATTTCTTACAATATCCACGATTCTCTCTCTTTTTTTGTTATTGCAATAAGCTTTAAATAGTAATTTTTGATCATAAACTTAAAACTACATTCAGTATCTATTGTATTATAGAAGTTCAATTCAAAACAACATATTATCCAAAGCAAAAGTCTGTTACCCTCTAAATAAATATAGTCTTTGTTTGTATAATGATGAAAAAACAACTAAACACACTAGCTCTAGCTGGGTCATTAGCTTTTTTAAGCGCTTGTTCAGGTACTCACAATCAGCTGACCGAGTTGAATTCACTCCAAATTTTTCGCATTAGCAATGGCATTGAGGCAGCTTTAATCGCTCCTATTGGTTTTAATTTAACGCAAGAGCATTATGGTTTTGTTCAAGCCGAAAGTTTCTCTAGAATTAAAATTTCGGAAATTGAATCCCCTTTAACAAACTACCTATCTCAATTAACTAAAGAAAACCTTTTAAAAAACAAACTACAAATAAAAAACCAAGAAGAAGTAAAGGTTAATGGTGCTACCTGCCACTTGTTTACCTTAAGACAAAATATTGCTGGAACTTATTATGAGAAAAAATGGCTGATTGCAGGAGATGAATTATCAACAATTCAAGTCGAGGCAAGTTATCCTGAAGGAGCAAGTAATAGTCACAAACAAAATATACTTAAAAGCATAACAAGTCTCGCAGTGAAAACGGATAAAGCACACCGCATATATACAGGCCTACCTTTTAAATTTTCTGATACAGCAAATTTTAAATTAACAACAAGGTTTAGTAATTCGATTGTTTTTTCACCTTTAGATGATAAAAAGAAACAAAATGTCACTTTTTCACATGGTGCAACAAAAAATGATATTGAAGATATTAAACAATTGTCAGATCATTTTTTAAAAAACAGTAAAAGTATTAAAGAACTTGAAATACTTAGCAATGAAATGATTAAAATAAATAACATTCCCGCTTTTTCGTCAACGGCTTATGCAATGATAAATGAAGAGCCTGTATATATATATCAAGTGGTCGCTTATCAAAGTAAGCGCTTTTTATTAATGCAAGGTTATTCAATCAAATCGGGTAAAACAGAGTTTAAAGCTGAGGTTGATGAATTATTAAAAAACTTTGAATATAAATAAATCACATATCAAAACTAAGAAGGCTCAATTAAAATTGGGTCTTCTCTACTTTCACAACTAATAACCAAACATCATCATTTACCATTCAATCACCTGAAATAAAAAACTTTAACTTTTCAGGTAGTAAACATACTTTATCGCTGCAGGCCTGCAAATTCACTTCTATTAATTCTCCTAATGGATTCACATTATCTAATTCAATTTTAATCTCAAAATCATCTTCAAATAAGCTTAAAGTCGATTGACTAAATCCTAATTTTTTATTTATTGCCTTAGGGTACTCAATATTATTAATTAAATTTTCTGCATAATTAACTTTAGTCGCTATTAAAAACTTTTGATTTGGTACATTTGAATTAACATGCCATCCTGGTTTCATTTTAAATTTTAAATATACTTTTTTATCGACTAATTCAAAGCTAACTTTACCATTACCTCTAGCAAAAAATTGCATGTTATCAAAAGTGCCATATTTCTCCTTCAACAAAATTTCATTACTAAAAAAATCATTTTTAGAGTTATTTATAAAACCTTGTTTAAACTGGTAAACAAGCTCTTTATAATGAACTTTAACACCTAAATCATTGAGTTTAATTCCTACATCAGTTAAAACGGCATGAGCTGATATTAGCTCTCCATCATCTAATTGATTATTTAGTTGAACTTGGTTACCAGAATAATCCTTAGCAAATAAACGACTACCGCTGCGATAAAGGTTTATTGCTGAATTTAACCATTGCACTTCACTAGTCACTAAATACAATTTAAGCATAGCTGATGATAAATAAGCATAATCATCTAACATGGCTTTACCTGCTAGTTTATCCATAAATCGCGCTCTAGATAAAGCGTCTGTGCTGTAATGCTGCGTTAATAAATACTTTGATAAGCTAATGGCTGCTTTTAAGTGTTCAGCCTTACCAAAGCTCTTATAAGCATCTAGGTACGCACTTACCATTAATGCATTCCATGAAGTTAAAACCTTTTTATCTATATGAGGAAAACTGAGTTTTGACTTTAAAGCTAAAATCGATTTTTTTACCTCAAGAGTTTTATCCGATTGACTCTCAACATAAGGAAACTTCAAACCTGTATCATTAAAATCATACCACTCAAATAAATTTAGCGGCCCTTTAGCTATGCTAGACAACTCTTCATCTGAATATAAATAATAACGCCCCTCCAAACCTTTGTAATCTGCGTCAATAGCACTGTAATAACCACCAGCAGAGCTTTTTAAAAAGTTATTAACGAAATTAATAGTATCAACCACTACGGCTTTATATCTTTCATTATTAAAAACCAAATACGCTTTACTAAAAGTTGAAATCAATAAAGCTTGGTTATAGAGCATTTTTTCAAAATGTGGTTTCATCCAAATGCCATCGGTAGCATATCGATAAAAACCACCATTTATATGATCTCTAATACCTTTATTCATCAAGCTATTCAGTGATAATTCAATTTTAGTTTTTAAGGCTTCATTAGGTGAGCTTTGGTATTGATAAAGCAGCAATTCAATTAACGAGGCACTTGGAAATTTAGGGCCGCCAATTAAACCGCCATTAATATTATCTATACTTTTTATCAGTTCATTGAACTTTAAAGTAGGAGTTTCTTTATCCCATAACTTTGCTTCAGCAATATGATTATTACTTAGCTGTGAAGTGATATTTTTAGCTACTTGCTCAAGTGATTGAGGTCTTTTAGTCCAAATGGTATTTAATCTTTTAAGTATTTTATTTAACTTACTTTTACTCACATATGATTCAAGCCAAATTGGCTCCCCTTTAGGTGTAAGTACAGCCGTAATAGGCCAACCCGCACTGCCTTTAATTAACTCTAACGCGTGGGTAAAGTATTGATCTATTTCAGGGTTAAGCTCTCTATCAACTTTAATCGATATAAATGATGAATTTAAAGTATTTGCAATATCCGTATCAATAAAGCTTTCTTTTTCCATCACGTGACACCAATGGCAAGTAGAATATCCGATAGATAAAAAGATTAACTGTTTATTATTTTTAGCTTCAGTAAAAACCTCATCACGCCAAGACTGCCAATCAATAGGGTTTACAGAATGACGTAATAAATAAGGCGACGCTTCAAAAATTAAACGATTTAAATAATGAGACTCACCTATAGGTAAATTCGCATCTTCAAGTAATGAGTTAATTACCTTTTCTTGTGATTTAAATTCATGCTCCCATTTTAAAAATTCAGATTTTGGAATATCAACAGCGATTGGAGGTAATACCGAAGCAGCAGCTGTGCTAATTGAAACAAATAAAAAAAGAATAAAAAAACATAAATAACGCAAAATATAAATCCATTAATAAAAAACTATTTAACTACAAGCGCGAATTATCGACAATTTCTCCTGCATTTGTATAAATACAAGCGCGAATAAATTCGAGCCTACAAATTCAACACCTAAACCCAACCCGTAGGCGCTGATTTATCTGCGCTTTGGTTATGACTTATGTCACTTTCACCCCGGTTAGAATACACTGTAGGTTCGACTTCAATTTTATTTTACCACCATAAGACTAACGGTTTTAAATGATTAAGGCTAAAGTCTCAGTTATAAACTCACTGTCATGAAAAGCTAAAGCATCTCCTACAAGCTAAATCTTACATTCAGTTTTGTAGGTTGGCCTTTAGGCTAACGGTTTTAAATGATTTTACACAATCCTTTAATTACACATCCTACATCTCTATAACTAACCTTTGATTTGTTTTAACGTGCTTTAACTCTTTAACATCACCATTTGGCCATATTATTTTTAAATCGACCAATTCAAAATCGCCTAATCCAAAATGCTGTTCTTTGGGATGAACCGACATATAACCATCAGTACTACGTACTTCGCGCCATATAGTATTAGCATTAGGTAATATGGCTATCACTTTAGCCCCTATCGCATCTTTCGTAACTTTTAATGTCGGTTTACCAATTAATTTAACCTTTAGCCAATGGCTATCAACATTCTTTAAATTATTATCAAATAATACGGCTGGTTCGTGATAGTTATTAATTATAATATCTAAATCACCATCGTTATCTCTATCAAAATAGCTCGCACTACGAGAGTTACTTAATAGGTTTAAGCCTGATTTTTTACTCTCATTATTTAACTTGCCAGCTCTATTTTCAAAAAATACATTTTCCTCTTTAGCACTTTTTGGCAGAATTACATCTCTCTTTTGATCATTAGCGTCAGTAAAGTAAGGGTTTTTACTGCTGTATATATTAAACTCATTCATACCGTTTAAAACATATAAATCATCGTCGCCATCTAAATCATAATCGAAAAAATCAGCATCCCATGACCAACCTGTCGACGAATAACCTCGCCCTATATCAAAACTCATTTGATATTGCAGATCATTTTTGTCAAAAATAGATATAAATAAATCATTGGCTTCGATTACTTTCATATGCGCGAGTTTATCAGCATTAAATTTCAATAGAGTATCTTGGTTGGGTAATACATAGGTTTCATCTTTATTCATGGTAACTATGTTCGATACATAAATATCAGGAGTTAAATCACCGTTAAGATCTGTAATACCGATTCCCATAGTATAAGACGGTTTGTCAGTGCCTAATTGCTCAGAAACCTCTATAAACTTGCCATTTTTTTGATTAATATAATACGCATTAACACCAAAATCATTACCCACAATAACATCTTGCCAACCATCGTTATTTAAGTCGGTATGTGCTACAGCTTGCGCCCAACCTGAATTATCTAATCCTGAATTTTCAGTCACATTTTCAAATTTAAAGTCGCCTAAATTTTCAAACAACTGATTTGGGGAACCATTGTTATTTCGGCGTTTTAAAGTGGGTAAATCACCTTTTATATAATTGCCAAAGTAAGTGATATATATATCTAAGTCACCATCGTTATCAAAATCAAACAAAGTTGCAGGACCACCAACGAGGTTATCTCCCCCTAACTGTGCAACCTGACTAACGTCTTCAAACCTTTTACCATTAATATTTTTATAAATTCTATGAGTATCATTTACATAAGTAATAATAATATCTTGCCAACCATCATTATTGATATCGGCAATTAAAGGCTGGCGCACTTCACCCGGGTGTGAATCTTGTGCTCTGACCCTATTAAGGCCAAACGCTCGGGTTTTATCTTCAAAAGCACCTTTACCATCATTAATAAATAACTTATTACCTCGACCACCTAACAACAGAATATCAATAAAACCATCGTTATTGATATCTTCAGTAGCAACACCCGAGCCACCAAATGCAGGCGGTATCGTAATAATTCCTGTTGATTCATCTTTTTTAATAAAAGAACGTAATTGGCGATTTAACCAATCTGACGATTTATGTTCAAACGCAATACCAGAACTCGCTGTAACATCACTAAAATTTGATGTTATATTTTTCTTTTCATTTGAAGACGCTATTTGAATTGATTCAACATCTTTTACTTTCGCCTTTTTGTGCAAAGCCACTTTTTTAGTTAATAACTCACTGGCTAGTTTTAAATGCTCTGGCTTTAAATACTTGTGCCCTTTAAGTTTAGCTTGCTCACCCGCAACTCTCAGCAGTAATACGCCATATTGCGCTATATTTTCAACCATAAGCTCAGCTGCAAATGGGTCTGGCTCAATATAAGTTTTAAAGTTTTGAGCCAACACAGCTTGCATTAAATATTGCCAATGAACGCCTGAATCTCTAAAAGCATCCATATCATAGGATTCTAAATAAACTTGCTGGTTTTTATTTAATTTAGGAAAAAACAATACATCTTCATATTCATTCACTTCATGAGGTATAAATTTTTTAGCAAATTCATGCACTGACTTTTCTGAAATACTAAGTTGATTGCGTGACATCGCATTTTTTTGTGCGCCTGAGTATAAACTCGCTGAAAACTCAGTAAGCAACACTCCAAAATCCGAAATTATTTCAGATGATTCATCTTCATTTTTAGGCCAAGTTACCCTTGCAAAATAGACCTGTAAGTTACGTAAAAAAAGTTGATTATTAATCTTGTTATAAGCAGCGTATGAATTGAGCTTTTTATCTGCCATTTTTTTGAGTAAAACAGGATCTATTCTTTGGTATTGCTGTTTAATAATTGAATTGTCTTGACGTGAACTAGAGTTGAAATTGGCTAGCGATTGCCAAACTGTATTCATATTTTTAACAGTGACTAATTTCTCATTTTGTACTTTTGCTTTATTATCAGTCACCTTTAGTACAGCTAAAGTGTAAAAGTCTAAATAACCTTTTACAGCATCAATCGCATTTTCAGTTAGCGGTAGTAAATCTAATTTAAAATCTAATAAAGCCTCTTGTTGAACAGCCAGCACTGCACGTAATGAATAAGCAATGCTTGCATACTGGCGTTTGTCATCTTTATGAATGGTAAGCTGTAAATCATTTTTAAATGACAGTTGCCAATGCTGATTTTCATCTTTGGCAATATTTAAAAACTGTTTTACAACTTGTGAAATATGAGATTTTAAAATGATATCTTCATTATCAGCTTTCGCTAATTCCGACGCTTTAATCCATATGCTTTTAATAAGCTGTTTCTGCAAAATGTTTTTAGCAAAACGGGCATCATCGGCAAGCGGCGTGCCAAACATAAAATCTTCAAGGCGCGATGCGGTGGCATAACATTTTGGTTCAGATTTAGACTCAAGCTTATTAATTGCATTTAAAATATCATTAAGCGAATTATCCGCAGCGACAACATTAAAACTAATAAACGAACTCAATAAGCTAACCAAACTAATACTTTTAAAACTGAACAAAACAACATCCAAATAATTCGACTCTAATCTATTCTCCCTTAAAATCGTATCAATGCCAAATTACATTTATTAACACCTATTTTGTAGGCTCGAATTTATTCGCGCTTGTTGTAACAATGCAGGGAGCAATTGACGATAAGTCGTGCTAATGATGGGGGTTTCTTTGTAGGAGAGGCTTTGCTTACAGGGATGTAAGTAGTAGTACAATGCAGGGAGCTATTGTCGATAAGCCTTTCAATGGCAAACACAGATACAAAACCAAAGCGCAGATAAATCAGCGCCTACAAGTTCAACCCAACAACCTGTAGGCTTGAGTTTATTCGCGCATGTTTTATCTTTTAATAGTCACACAATAACGCCCAATAAAACCCACACAAACAAAGGGATACTATAAGGTCCTTTTTATCAAAGTATATGCTAAAATAGACACTATGAAATCCATAAACCTCAATCTAATGAACTTTAAACTAAATATAAATAGCCCATATGATACGCAATTAGCTTTTGCAGAAAAGTTAAAAAGCTTACGCAAACAAAAGAAATGGTCTCGTGATGCTTTATCTGAATATTCTGGCGTGCCTAGCTCTACCATCAAAAAGTTTGAAACAACTGGTGAGATTTCATTTCGTCAATTTTTATTACTTGCCGATAAACTAATGATGCTAAATAAATTACATGAATTAACCAAAGATGAGCCTAATTTACCAAACTCAATAGAGGATGTACTCAATGCTAAATAGCCCTCTATATGTAAAACGCACACTAAGCGATGGTAAAAAAATTAATGTTGGCACCTTAGCTGAAAACTCATCAGGATGTTATTTTCAATACGATGCAGAGTATTTAGCTCAATACGATAATTTATCTCCTTTCACACTAGGTTTTAATAGTGAATTACAAAAAGCACCACGACAACCACACTATGGCGTTCACGGAATTTTTGGCGATAGCCTACCTGATGGTTGGGGTTTGTATTTAATGGATCGCGTATTTAGGCAAAATGGAATTGCTCCTGGCACCGTATCAGTATTAGAGCGTTTAGCATATGTGGGAGATCGATGTTCTGGCTCACTTAGCTTTGAACCACATAGTCATGAAAATGAGCACAACCCTAAATCAACTGTAATTGAGCTAGGTAAAGAAGCAATAAAAGAATTTGAAGGTGATGAATCTCAAATGATAGCACAACTGGCCACAGGAGCAGGTTCAGGCGGTGCAAGGCCAAAACTAAACATTACAATCAACAACAATTTAATAACCACAGATATAAGCGCCTCTGGCGAAAAATGGTTAGTAAAATTCACCTCAGAAAAATTCGATTTAGGCCATAACGAATCTTTAGTAGAAGCAGCCTATATGGAAATGGCGAAAGATGCACAAATAGAAGTTCCCGAATTTAAATTAATCAACGTAGGTGATGGTACCCACTGGTTAAGGCAAAAGCGCTTTGATTATACAGAACAAGGTAAAGTACATATGCACTCCGCATGTGGCTTGCTTGATGCTAGCTTTAGAGAGCCAAGCTTAGATTATGTTGAATTAATAAAAGTCGCTAATATGCTGTGTGGTACTGGAGCAGCAAAAGCTGTATTAGATCGCGCGCTATTTAATTTTTTAACTGTTAACCAAGATGATCATACTAAAAACTGGGCTTTTTTATGTGATGATAATGGTACATGGCAGCTTAGCCCGTTTTACGATATTGTTTATAGCCCCTCCCCATATAAGCAACATATGATGTCATTTAATGGTGAAGGCAATACAATCAGCGCTAAAACATTAAATATACTTGCCAAACATGCAGGTTACAAAAGCAGTAAATATATACAACAACGATTAGAAACACTCTATGAAATTACCGCCCAATTTAATCGATACGCAAAAAATTACGATATCCCGATATCAATTACAAAAGAGATAAGCAGTGCTATTAATGATAAATATAAATTATTAACTCACCCATAACCCACAAGTAAAAACCCAAAGCGCAGATGAATCAGTACCTACAAATTCCAAACCCACCATCCGTATGCTCGAACTTATTCGCGCATGTTTTAAAAATGCATGGAGCAATTGTCGATAAGTCGCGCTTACTTTAATATAAAGCAAGGGTCTCAGCCTCACTTCTTAGCTATTCTTATATACGCTTGAACGATGGGCAACTTTAATTACATTCACAATTAAAACTTCATCTCTAATTTCATATACAATACGATATGACCCTTGACGAACCCTATAATTTTCTTTACCTGAAAGCTTTATACAACCTTCAGCTCTAGGATTATCCGCCAAAGACTCGATACATTTAAGGATTTTTGGCACATCCTTTTTGGGTATACTTCGTAAATCTTTACTGACTGATTTTTTGAACGTTAATTTATATTTGACCATGCTTCTTCAAGTCATTAAGCAATTCTTCATAGCTAACCTCTTCTTCAGAAGCGCGATTTGACACTGCTTTCAAATCATCTTGATCTTCACGCATTAAAAGACGAACAGCTTCATCAATTAACTCAGAAACAGATACATGCGTAGAAGCTGCTCGCATCTTTAGTGCTTGGTGTATATGCGGTTCAAAATATACAGTTGAACGTTTAGATAAAACACTCATATTAATACTCCTTGTTTAACCTATAAACATTATAGCACTATAACGTTATAACACCATTCCAACTTAAACATGATAAATACTGAGTCAAAAATCAGCTACCCCTTAATTAAATAAACCCAAAGCGCAGATAAATCAGCACTTACAAGTTCAACTCCACCCCATATTCTTTAATATGAGATAGCAATGCTAAAGAGCTAATATCAGCAACATTAATAACATCAAAATAATATGGCAGCACTGACTCTTCATTAAGTAAATAAGAGAATTCATTAATAGTTGAATAGCTCACCGCGCCACCTAATATAGCGAGATCAACATCAGATCCGGGCTTATGTGTACCTTTTGCTCTAGAGCCAAACAGCACCACTCTTTCAACGTCAGGAAATTGCTTTGCAAGCATAAGTATTTCATCTACTTCAGCTTTAGATAGACCAATTTTATTATTCATTCACTGGTAACTTCTTTGTGAATTCAACATAAAAAACTTTTAATAATGGGTAGTAACGCTGCTTAATATTACGTTCTACCTTTTGTGCTGTGGCTTCATCATAGGTGTGAGTACTTAAATTACGATCTTTAAGCGCCTCTAACCAAACACCGGCATCTTCAATATACCCATACTGAAAAGCAGTTTTAATGGCATCCCTAGGGCTTTTTACAGTAAACCCCTCCTCTTCTAAAAAGTCTTTTAAAACTTTCCAAGATAACTCAAATGTCACTTCAAAAAACTGAACCATTCCAGCACGCTCAATTACACTTGGACTATCAAGTACAGCACTTTGCTCTAATAATAAAAAAGAGCGACTAAAGTTTTGAAAGCGTTGTTGCCAACGTAACTCATAATACGTCATAAATACCTACGTGTTAGAACAGAGAAAATGCAATACATCTAATAATAACATGAATAAACTTATGGTTTGAAAAAAGCGAAGATAAATCAGCGCCTACAAGTACCAACACAACCACCCGTAGACTCGAATTTATTCGCGCTTTTTGAAGAACAACGCAAATCTAAACCCGCGTCATTCCCTAGGTGTTTTATAGGGAATCTCATCACCAGGCTTTAAATTAACAACCCTGGTTCCATCTTTAAACCAAAGCGCAGATAAATCGCTCAACCCAACCCAACCACCGTAGGCTCGAATTTATTCGCGCTTGTTTTAAAAAATGAAGGGAGCGGTCACACATAAACGAAGAATACAATTGTACACGGCGCTTTTGGCGATAGTTTACCTGATGGCTGGGGTTTGTATTTAATAGATTGCGTATTTAGGCAAAATGGAATACTCCTGGCACCGTATCAGTATTAGAGCGCTTGGCATATGTGGGATGACCCTGTTCTTATATACGAACACATACATTTGCACTACAATGTATTACAAACGCATGCATCAGGAACAATTATGAAAACAGAAATGCTAACAACACGTATAGACCATGATACTAAATTAGCCTTTACTCACATTTGTGATGAAGTCGGTTTAAGCCCATCACAAGCTATTAAGCTATTTGCTCGCGCGGTTATTAATTATGGTGGTATCCCTTTTGAGCTTAAGGCGAAACAACCTAACAATGTGACTGCGAATGCAATCTATGAGTTATCACAAGGTAAAGGCATCAAATCTGAAAGTGCCGCAACGCTCATTGCAGAATTAACTGAAGGCAAAGTTAATAATGCTACTTCTTGAGTATTCAAATCAATTTAAAAAAGACTTCAAGAAAATAACCAAAATGCCAATTCCAGATATCATTGAAGTCGGTAATGTTATTTCAACTTTGCAAAAAGGGTTGGTACTTGAAACTAGGTATGTTGACCACCCTCTTACAGGTAACTGGAATGAATTCAGAGATTGTCACATAAAGCCTGATTTAGTTTTAATATATCGTCTTCATGAAAACACATTACAATTGGCTCGCATTGGTTCTCACAACGACGTTTTCTAGCTAAGCTAGTCTGCTAAAAAATACAAAACTTGACACTGTCATTTTTCACGCTTTTTGAATTACTACATCACCAGACTTTAAACTCAAGCTTCATCATAAAAACCAAAGCGCAGATAAATCAGCGCCTACAAGTGTCAACCACCGAAAGCCTGAGTTTACTTACACGTTGTAAGCTCAACTTCAGTCGCACATATTTAATAAAACCAACAAGTCCCTATTTTAAAATATCAACTATAATTCATATTTAAACTTACCAAGGATAGGTATATGCATCACTCTCATTTATTACGTAAAGGCCGCGTTTCTATACCACTTCATTATTATGTAATTACAGCAGCCACATTTGAACGGAAAAATATATTCAAAAATCACTTAGCAGCGAAAATTGCCATTCAATCTTTATATAATTTAGAACAAAAAGAAGCTATAAAAATAATCTGCTATGTTTTAATGCCTGACCACCTTCATTGCCAATTTCAACTATTAGAGCATTCATCTTTATCTCAAATAGTTAAACAATTTAAAGGCAGCACTGCATATTCACTTAACAAAACACTCAATATAAAAAATGTATGGCAAAAAGGATATTACGACCACAATATTAGAAACGAAAAAGACTTAATAAAACAAGCAAGATACATAGTTGCAAACCCATTACGAGCAGGATTAGTAAATAACATAGGCAATTACCCGTATTGGAATTGTATTTATTTATAAGTTAAGCACTTAACCCAAACGCAGATAAATCAGCGCCCACAAGCTCAATCCAACCACCCGTAGGCTCGAATTTATTCGCGCTAAATAAAACTGAAACCTCAATCGACGTTATTCCCTAAGTGTTTTATAGGGAATCTATGTTTTTGATTTAAATTTAAAAAAAGATATCCGATAAAAAACTTCGGAGATGACGAATGTAAGAATTGTGATGAAGTCGTAGGCTCGAATTTATTCGCGCTTTTTGAAGAACAATACAAATCTCAATCAACGTCATTTCCTAGGTGTTTTATAGGGAATCTATGTTTTTGCTTTAAATTTAAAAAAGATATCCGATAGAAGACTCAAGCTTATTAATCGTATTGAAGCTAACGCACAGCACAATAAACCAATAAAGTTTTGTTCATTTAAATGGTATTTAAATGAACCTTAACAAACCAGTATAATTAATACTAATTTTTACTCGCATCCACTTTAGCTGCAACCTTTAATAAATCATTGTTATTGCAATCAAGTAGCTGTTGCATTTTATCAATAAAAATATCCGCTGAATATAACTGAGCTCTTTGGGTGCAATTTTCTTTAAGTTTTAAAGCATACTCAGGAGTCATTTTTTTTACAGCAGAAATTACATCCTCTAACTTGGGGTTTTCAGGACACAGCAGCCCTGTTTTACCATCAATAACAGTTTCGACTACGCCTCCTTCGTTAACGCCAATTACAGGCTTACCTGCAGCCATTGACTCTACAGGTGAAATGCCAAAATCTTCATCCATTGGCAAATAGATAGTTGCGATACTATTACTGACTAAATCAATCAAAGATTGTTCATCACACCAGCCAGTAAAGTGAATGTTTTCAGCTTTATTTGCTAATCGTTTCAACTCTGCTAACTGAGATCCTCCAGATGCTACGATCAATTTTTTATCCGGCATTTTTTTAAAAGCTTCAACTATCAACTTAATTCGCTTATAGGGTTCAACTCTTGCTGTTGAAATATAATAATCCCCTTGAGATTGCCATTCATACTTATCAATATGGCAAGGTGGATAAATAACAATGGCATCTGTTTTTAAGTACTTTTTGATCCGAGTTTGAACATTGATTGAATTTGCAATAACGAGATCCATTTTTGTTATTGCAGCTTCATATTTTGGTTGAATATAAGCGATCAGTAACTTTAGCAGAAAGCTTTGCCATAATGGTACCGATGTTAAATAATGCGCTTTAAGATCATAGATAAAGCGTGGTGGCGTATGGCAATACAAAATATTGCCGCCTAGTTCTCTGCCTTTTACCGCTAAAGGCGCATTAGAACCACTGAAGATCACTTTGTCATAAGCATTAATCATACTAGCTTTAGCTTCAAAGGCATGGGCTGTTTTTAGAGTTTGCCATCCCAGTAATTTAGTAAAGCGGCTAAATAGTTTGATTCTATGAGGTGAGATTGGACTTTTAGGAAAGGATTCTGAATCAATAAAACCAATACCCAAATCTAAATCAGGGCTCGCGTTACACAAGGTCAAAGTTAAAGACTCTGCTCCCCCTTGTACTAATAAAAAATCATAAAGAATTATATTTTTGTTTTTAGTCATTTTTTCACATATTTACTATTTGAGGTTACTGATTAGTGTTTCTATAAATAGCTGCTCACTAAACTGCTCAGCATGCTTTTGTCTAAATTTTTTATCCGAGGTTAAGTCTACTCTTTCTGTACTTTGCAAAACGGCAGCAATTAAAGCCTTTGAGTTGATTGGAGGCTCAAGTAAAACCCCCAGTTTTTCATTCGTTATAGTTTCAAGTAAGCCACCCTCAGCCACTCCAATAACAAATTTACCCGCAGCCATCGCTTCAACAGGAGAAATACCAAAGTATTCATTTTCAGGTAAGCAAATTAATGTTTTACAATTATTGTATTGTTCTTTTACGGCCTTATCATCAAGCCAACCAAAGAACTTTATATTGTTACTATGGCGATATTGAGTTTTAAATTGAGATAATAAACTCCCTCCACCAACAACATGCAACTTAAACTTTGGTAGTTTTGAAAATGCCTCTAATATTAATGCCATTCTTTTATTGTTTTCTAGCCTAGAAGTTGATAAAAAATAATTATCGTCAGTTTGATTTTCGAATCCAGACAAATCAACGGGTGGATATAACACATCTGAATTGATACCTATAGACTTAAAACGTTGCTGAACACTGCTTGAATTAGCAAAAGTTCGGTTAGATTTTTTAACCGATGTTTTCAGCAAATACAAATAAAAAGGAGTAAATAAACTAAAAACTGTCGCACCAATATACCCATGTTTATTTTTTAATTGCTTAAAAGATGAATTAACAAAAGAGGGGAAGGTATGAAAATAGACTATTGAATTAGCAATTTTATGATGCTTGAATAAAACTAATGGAGAAAACACTCCAGTTAAAACTAAATTAATATTGCTATTATTTACGCTATATTTAAACAAATAAAACCAAAGTAAAGATAGTGTTGGAAAGAGCGTTTTCAAAAAATCAAATTTAAAACTTTTCAACTGACCACTGTGTATCTCTTCAGAAAATAATTGTACATCAGCATAAGCAGTTTCAATTTCACAGTCTGCTACTTTATCGGCTATTTGAAAAGAAACCTTTTCAGCACCACCTCGGGCGATAAAATGATCATATACTAATACAGTCTTCATATTATTAAGTTTTCTTATGTAATATTTTTAATAAGAGTAAAGTGATAAAGCACTCAGTAAGGAACTTTGTCAACAAAACACCTTGTATTTCAAAGTTTGGTATCAGCAGAGCATTTAAAATAAGATTAAAAACCAAAGCTGTAAAACATACTTTTGCATATAGCACTTCTTTATTTTCAAAAATCAACTGACTCGATAATAAAATATTAATTGCGACAGGATACAGTGAAAATATAATCAGTAATACGGTATTGATACTTGAGCTATAATTTGGGATCACTACTGGGAAAATAATTGGTGCTAATAGTAAAACTCCTAGGTGGGCGCATACTACGATCCCTAGCATCGGAAACAAATATTTTTTTAAGTTAAGCCCTTCTATTCCATTATTTTTTTTCGATAAAGCATTAAAGTAAAAATAGCCAATTGGCATAATGATTAATGCAATTATTTCAAATAACTGAATAGCAAAAAAATAATCGGCAATAATGGCTAAATCAAGATCAAATAAACGCAACAATAGAATATCTGACTTCAAATAAAAAACCGATGCTATTTCAATGATAAAAAAATTAAATAATAATTTCACCTGAGTGCTATCATACTTGTGATTAAAAACAACTAATTTGAATTGATTAAAAATAGGAAGGACAATATAAAGCAGACACATAATCGTTGCGACCACAGCTGCAAAAAACACCTGATTCAAGCTGATTTCATCTAAAATAAAATAAATAGCGATACAACCAATCAACCAAAAAGATCTTTGCATAGGTAAAGCAAAAGCATCTAATCTATAATCAGCTTGCCCCCTGTGATATGCAACGCCAGTGATCAACCAGCTATTCAACAGAAAAGCCATAGCGACAATATACCAAGTTATATCAATTAACAATAAACCTTGTATGGCAATAAAAATCACTAGATTCCACAGACTAAAGCTTCTAAAGGTATTAAGAAGCTTTGATGAATCGTCTTCAACATTAAACTGGCTTGAAAACTTAAAGATAACCTCTTTATGACCAAAGTTAAACAGGATAAGTAACATTGAAAAAACAGAGATATACAGGCCGTATTGTCCATATTGCGCTTTAGGTAACGCCCTTAACAACAAGACTAACAAACCATAGCTAACTAATAGGTTTAGAATTGCACTCAAAAAATAGATGAAAAACGAACTTGTAGTAGACGGTATAAATTGTTTGAAATAAGACTTCATACCCGATATAACTTTCATATAGTCTTATAAACCTAATACTAAGGAGAGCATGATAATAAAAAGTACAGCGGCAAATAGAGTAAAATTTACTGATTTTCTTCTAAACCGCTCTCACTCCATTGTGAATAAACCTTTAGCTTTTAGCCAAGTTAGCAACTAAATCATCTTTAAGGCTATCATTTGGAGCAATAACCAATTGTAGCGGTTCATTATCTAAATCAGCAGCACTCTCTTTTGATTTTAGCCATAAATGGTCAGCAATTTCTGAAGAAGGATTAAAGCCCAATGGTGCTGCCAATAATATCTGTCTTACTAGTGCTATATCACTATTATCCATCGCAATTTTAAGTTTATCTAACAGGTTCTGTAAATCATCCCAAGACATTGAAATTTCTTTTGCTTTCATAATGCGTTGATGCTCAGTGCCTTCAACACTACTACCAATTAACAATTCTTCATATAACTTTTCACCTGGGCGTAAACCGGTATAAGTAATTTCGATATCACCTTCAAGATTTTTTTCATCTTTAATTGTTAAACCACTTAAATGGACCATTTTTTTAGCAAGTTCATTTATTTTAACTGGTTTGCCCATGTCAAGTACATAAACTTCCCCCCCTAGACCCATTGCACCAGCCTGAATGACTAACTGTGCAGCTTCGGGTATGGTCATAAAATAACGGGTTATATCTGGGTGTGTAATCGTAACAGGTCCATTTTCTGCTATTTGTTTTTGAAATAAAGGCACTACAGAACCCGAAGAACCTAATACATTACCAAACCTGACCATACTAAAATTTGTTGTGATGTTATCTTTGTTATCTTCAATAGACTTGAGACTTTCATTATAGGCAAGGGCTTGCAAAATAAGTTCAGCTAAACGTTTAGACGATCCCATTACATTTGTCGGACGAACTGCTTTATCGGTTGAAATCAAAACAAAGTTTTCTACACTGCATTTAATAGCTGCTTCAGCACAAATTAAAGTGCCCCATACATTATTACGAATACCACTAACAACATTGTATTCAACTAACGGTACATGTTTATAAGCTGCTGCATGATAAACCGTATTAATTTTATAATTTTTGATAACATTTTCGACTAAGGGTTTATCTAATACACTTGCGAGTATCGGGATAATCTTTACTCTGCTGTTAAGGGAGTTTGCAAGTTCATTTAATTCTTTTTCGATACTATATAAGGCAAATTCAGAAGATTCAAAGATAACTAAATTAGCCGGGCTTTGCTTAATTATTTGACGACATAACTCAGAACCAATAGACCCTCCGCCCCCAGTAACCATCACATTTTTATTTTCAATGCAACGACGAAATAATCTGTCTATTGGTGTAACCGATTCACGACCTAACAAGTCTGCAACATCAACTTTAAGCAAAGTGTCAACTTTTAATTTTCCACTGACTAAATCTGCTGAACCTGGAATGGTTAATACTTCTATTGGTAATAATTCTAATTGTGTTATTAAATTTTTTCTCTGTTCACTACTAGCACTCGGTATCGCTAACAATAATTTTTGTACATCATATTTTGTAATTAAATCAGTTAATTTACTATTTTTAAATATTTTAAGACCTGCAACAGTCATTTTTTGCAATTCAGGCTTATCATCAATAAACGCAACTGGGTGAAATTCCGCGCCATGGTGTAAAGAAAATGCCAGCTGACGCCCTGCCGAGCCTGCTCCGTATATCACAACCGGTATTTTAGCATGACTATTTTGAGTATTAATCAAGCCCCGGATCATTAAACGAGAGCCTCCCACTAAAAGAAGCACTAAGGTAGTATAAATAAAAGGAATAGACCTCGGCATCACTGTTTTTAAGAAGTAAGATGACAATACCAAAACAGTACCAGATATTATTGCCCCTACAAAAATAACAGAGAGCGCTTTTGTATCTATAAACCGGATCACAGCTTTATACAAACCTATTCTGGACCAGATAAATATACTGACAACCAAAGTGATAGCAACCGAATAATAAAGTTCACTTGATAACCATTTAGAAAGATCGTCTCGAACGTAAAACGCACAAACCAAAGCTGTAAGTATCATTATACAGTCGAGTATTATTGTGACTAATCTTTTGTATATACGAGGTATTTCGAAGAAGCGTTTAAGTAAGCCTTTTATCATGATATTCACTTTATAAATTGAGTACAAATTATTATATAGAGTTATTTAAGACTAAATTTAATAGTGTAAAATTAAAAATATTCCATTACTTTATGCTTTCATGTAAACAGTCATTATAGATATGAAAACGACTTAGATTATATCACTACATAAACCGCTAATCAAAATTAGTTCAGTATCATTTAAACGTACTAGTTTATTTTAAGTAAAGTATAAACTTTACTTAAAATAAAACATTCATTTCAGGAAAGTGTAACATTAAAAGACACTTTTAAATTAGTAGACAACTCTGAAACATCAAGATTCAAAGTGAGAAAATAATGTTATTTCTCAATTTAAAAAATATACCTTTTCTGTTATAATATTTGATATATATATGAATCTCTTGTTAATAAGCTATAATTAAAAATAATACGTTTATTATAAAAATATTGTATTGGAGTAAAACCATGCATCGCACCATTGCCCTATCAATTCTTATATCACTTATCTCAACTCCTGTTGTTGCAAAAGAAAATCTATATGATTTAAAAAAAATAAAAACAGAAAAATTATTTGCGGTAAAGTCAAGAAACCACATAGACGTGACACCAATGGAATATTACGATAAATATTTAATTACAGTAGTTGGTGACGGTGGGTTTGAACACAAATTTGAGTCTGACATACCGACAATTAGCCTACATGAAATGGATAAACTGCCCTACGATGGTAGTTATAGCTATGAAATTCGTGCTGTTAGACATGAAATAGAAATAAAAGACACCATGAATAATGGCCGCAGTGATGACGCGAGAGGTTACATTAGTATAGTTAATGTTATCAATGGTCAATTTAATGCAACTGCAGGTGAGATCGAGGTTATAGAAGATATACCAGAACCTAGAAGCATAAAGTTACCGATAAAACCTCCCGTTAACCCATTCAAGTAGGCATGAATATGAAAAATATATTAAAGTTAAGTGCACTCTCTCTTGCTGTACAGATTAGTTTTAGCTCTTTAGCTGATCAAGTAGTACAAGATGATCAGGTTGTTTTGGGGAGTAGCTGCATCGGGGTTGACTGTGTTAATGGAGAATCTTTTGGTTTTGATACCATAAGACTGAAAGAAAACAATCTTAGGATCAGATTCGTGGATACCAGCTCCAGTTCTTCTTTTCCCACTACCGATTGGCAATTAACAGCCAATGATTCTGCTAATGGTGGCCTTAATAAATTTAGTATTGATGATATCGATGGAGGAAAAACACCATTTACAATCATACAAAGTGCACCTAGTAACAGTTTATACGTTAAAGATAACGGCTTTATAGGCTTTAACAATAGCACTCCTGTTGTTAATTTGCATTTAAAATATGGTAACTCACCAGCTTTACGCTTAGAGCAGGACGGCAGTAGTGGCTTTACATCGCAAACATGGGATGTAGCAGGTAACGAAACCAACTTTTTCATTCGCGATGCCACCAATGGTTCAAAATTGCCGTTTAAAATCAAACCCGGCGCGTCTAACAATGCGTTGTTTATTGCCGCGGATGGTGATGTGGGATTAGAAACCGCGTCCCCAGACGGTCAATTTGACGTTGCCCATGTTGATAATGCTAATAATCATGCGTTTTTGATTGGCACCAACAGTGCCGTTGGTATCAATATCGATAATGGTCAGATTCCTCATGGTTTATTTGATGTGCAAACCACGGGCGGTATATCAAGATTTACTGTTCAAGCAGATGGTGATGTCGGCATTGGCACTAGTGCGCCAGTTGGCCGTTTTGAAGTAAAGTCAGCAGATAATACATCAACCTACCTAAATATTGATGGCAATGGAAACTTAGGTATAGGCACTAATGTATTTCAAACTCATTTAACTGCCACTCCAAAGTTAATGATTAAAGGGGATACCAATGCCCACAACGCCATAGTCATGGATTCTCCCTCTCCAGGCTACAGTTCTACTCTGATATTTTCTAAAGCTGATGCTCCACAATGGTATTTTAGTTCACGTAATGAGTCTAATAGCGAAAATAATAACTTCTCTATTTTTAATTCGAATTTTGAAAAAGTTATGATGCTAGAGCAAGATGGAAGAGTGGGGTTTGGTAATATAGCTAGTGTAGATGTTGGTAATCATGTAGAACACTCAAATGGTGCTAGACTAACAACAGGCGGAGCATGGATAGATGCCTCTAGTCGCTCGTTCAAGGAAAACATTGTAGACGTTTCTTTAGATGCAGCTAAAGAGGCATTTAGTACATTAAACCCGGTGACCTTTACATATAAAAAGCAACCAGGAGAAACATACGCTGGTTTTATCGCCGAAGAGGTGCCTGAACTAGTTGCTCTTAATGACCGGAAAGGCTTATCTTCAATGGATATTATTGCAGTTTTGACTAAAGTCATGCAAGACCAGCAAAAAACCATTGAGAAATTAACCAACCGTTTGGATAAAATCGAAAAGAAACAACACTAAACTATCAATAGATAACCTTCTATTGATACTAAAAGGGAGATGCAAAAGAAAGAATAAAATATCACCATGGGCTTGCTAAGCACTCTATTTTAGACTACTGATACGCATAATCATGGCTAGCGCATTTTAATCCCAGATTCTAGCAGGGTTGAGCGATAATCATCGTCTAGTCCTGCCATTTTCTTTTTCCTCGCCATACTAGCTGACTTGGTTGTATCTTGTTTAAATAGTGCCATAGCTATCTTTCGCATTACATTAAATACAAGCGGACCTTGCTTTTTACGTATTCTCGATTCATCTTCTCTAAAGGTCATATCTAGCATCCAATGCATACTTTCAACTTGCCCGTGGTTTCGTACCGCATTGAGTTGTAACGGTACAATTTAACTAGAGACTTCGTTAGAGGTATTATTACTTTAAATAACGAGGTCAAAATGCCAAAGAAAACTTAAACACCAATAAGAGAGCTTTATAGAG
>Ga0105359_10000934_pt1 | contig 24665 bp, 16 predicted proteins | sample GOMGulsemesocosm_6_FD_83659 | JGI IMG/M metagenome (GOLD analysis project Ga0105359, IMG submission 83659) | Methane-oxidizing microbial communities from mesocosms in the Gulf of Mexico - GOM8C Gulf of Mexico | ecosystem: Environmental > Aquatic > Marine > Cold seeps | place: Gulf of Mexico...
CGGGTACAAGGGCACCGAGCGGCGCCCCAGCCCAACCAGTATAGAATTAAACCACCAGAATAAACACTTAGTTTCTGTAGGCCTACTTCTATGGGGGTACGCGCTGTTAGCGCTTTTCCAACATTTCCCCAGAAAAGCGAACATAGAGCGTGGGCAGCACAAACAGAGTCAGCAGGGTGGCGGAGAAAATACCGCCGACGATCACCGTCGCCAACGGTTTCTGGATCTCGGCGCCAACACCGGTGCTGATCAGCATGGGCATCAACCCCAGCATCGACGTCAGCGCTGTCATCAATACGGGGCGCAGGCGTGAGACGGCGCCTTCAAACACAGCATCGTCTAAATGCTGTTGCCGGTGTCTTCTGGCATCATCAACCGGTCTCGCCTTAAAGCGCTGGTTAATACTTTCCACCATCACCACGCCATTGAGTACCGCCACCCCGAACAGGGTAATAAAGCCGACCGAGCTGGGTACCGACAGATACTGGCCACCGATGTAGAGCGCCACGATGCCGCCGATCAGCGCCAGCGGTACGTTCACCAAGATCAGCAGCGCTTGGCCTACCGAGCCAAACGCAAAGTACAGCAGCAGTGCAATCAACGCCAAGGAGATGGGCACCACAATACTCAAACGTTGCTGCGCACGGCTTTGGTTTTCAAACTGACCACCAATATCGACGCTGTAGCCCACCGGCAGGTTCGCCTCGGCCGCAATGATCGCCTGGATATCCGCCACCACACTGCCCATATCGCGACCCTGTACGTTAGCCTGAATCACAATGCGGCGCTGCACATCGTCGCGGCGCACCTGTGGCGGTCCGGACTCGATGGCCACGCTGGCGAGGTCACCTAGGGTTAACCAAGCGCCAGCGGCACTTTGCAAACGAATGTTCTCAATCGCTTGCACACTGTCGCGCTGATTTTTCTGCAGACGCAGATAGATGTCGTAGCGCTCGTTACCCGCGATGACCTGCCCAACTTCACGACCGCCTATGCCGTCTTCAACCAGCGACATGACTTCACCCACGCTGACACCAAAGCGCGAGAGCTTTTGACGATCTGGGCGAATCACCAACTGCGCTTCACCGGCGATTTGCTCCAGCGCTACATCCACCGCGCCCGGTATGGTTTTTACCAACTGCTCGATCTGCCCGCCCTTGCTCACCAGCGTATCGAGGTCTGGCCCGAAGAGCTTAATCGCCAGCTGCGCTTTAACCCCCGACAGCAACTCATCGACACGGTTGGCAATCGGTTGCGAAAAGTTAAGCAGCAGGCCGGGGTGGCTTTCTAACTTCAACTCCATCAGCTGCTGCAGTTCACTGCGACTGCTCGCTGAGGTCCACTCGGCGACCGGTTTTAAACCTATGTATATTTCAATGTTATTGACCGGTTCTGGGTCACCACCGATTTCGGCGCGGCCCACACGGCTGAAGGCATAATTCACTTCTGGAAAATCCATCAGCTGTTTTTCTAACTTGCTCGCCACGGCCAGAGAGGTATCCAAACTAGCGGAAGGCGCGAGTGTGACGCGCAGATTTATAGTGCCCTCTTCCAGTTCAGGCACAAACTCTGTGCCAATAAACGGCACCAATGCCAGAGCTGCGAACAACAAACCAAGCGAGCCCAGCACCACACGTTTACGGTGCACTAAAGCGACGCGCAACCACTTGCGGTAACTGCGTTCAATCGGGTCGAGCACAGGGCTTTGCCGCGCCACGACACCATTGCGAAACATGAAGGTCGCCAACGCGGGCACCACAACCAGAGCAACCAACACCGCCGCCATGATGGCCAGCATGATGCTAATGGCCATAGGCTGAAACAATTTTGCCTCCACACCTTCAAAACTAAAGATCGGCGCAAACACCACGAGAATAATCATCGCTGCGAAAAAGATCGGCCGCGCCACTTCGCGTGCGGCCTCTTGAATGCGCAAGGCAATGCCGCCGGAATGCACATCGGCTTCGACTTCTTGCGCATCAAATTTTGTCCACACACCGCCCGCCTGTTTAACGGAGGAATGCTCTTCTTCGCTCAGGTGTTTAAAGATGTTTTCCACCATCACCACCGAGCCATCAACCAACATACCAATGGCCACGGCCAAACCGCCGAGGGACATAAGGTTAGCCGACAGTCCGAAGTAAGACATCACCATTAATGCCAAACCAATTGACAGGGGAATGGAAAGCAGTACTAAGATCGTCGCGGGCATGTTGAGTAAAAAGAGTGCGATGATCACCACGATCAGTACGAAAGCGATTAACAGCGCTTGTACGACGGTTTGCACCGCCTGCTCGATCAAATCCGCTTGATCGTAAAACGGTTCAAACGTAACACCGGCGGGCAGCGCCTGCTGAATCATAGGAATGCGCGATTTAATGCCATCAATGGTTGCCTTAGTATTGGCGCCCATACGTTTGAGCACCACACCTGAGACCACCTCGCCGAGCTGTTCATAGTCCTTACCTACGCCCGCTGCCGATACAACGTTATCCCCAGGTTTGGGCGACACCAAACGCCGCGTCATGCTCACGGCGCCCTGACGAATCTCACTGCCAAAGCTCACTTCGGCCAGATCACTGACGCGCACGACGGTACCGTCTACGGTTTTCACTGGGATGGCGGCGATGTCTTGCAGCCCGTTTTCGCCACTGCCCACCCAGCCAACACCACGAACCACTAGCTGCTCTTGTCCGCGGTCCATATACCAACCACCGGCGTTGCGGTTATTGTTTTCGATCGCCTCGCTGATTTCATCCAAACTGAGGTCGTAGGCCAGTAAGCGGTTAGGGTACACATTCACCTGATACTGGCGCACTTGGCCGCCGAAGGATAAAACCTCAGTGACGCCATCGACGGGCATCAGTAGTAATTTCAATACCCAGTCATTAAGGCTGCGCAACGCCATGGTGTCATAACCTGCATCGCCATCGGCCAACAACAAATATGAGTACACCTGTCCGAGACCTGAAGTATTTGGCCCCATAGCGGGCACACCCACACCGGTGGGGATTAATTCCTTCGCTTGCTGCAGCCGCTCAAATACCAGTTGGCGGGCAAAGTAAATATCCACTGCCTCGTTAAATACAACGGTCACACCGGACAAACCGGTCTTCGAAATTGAACGTACCTGCGCCACGTCGGGCAATGCGTACATGACCGATTCGATAGGAAAGGTAATGAGTTGTTCTACTTCTTCGGCCGCAAGGCCCGGTGCTTCGGTGTTAATGGCCACCTGAACATTGGTAACGTCGGGAAAAGCATCGAGATTTAATTTGGGAATCATCATTACGCTGGCGGCAAGAAACGCGCCCAACGCAATCACCACCAATAGGCGATTACTGACGGCCCAATCGACTAGTCGATTAAACATACGGTTCACTCCTAATTAATTAATGGTTGTGTGGATCAAAGCCGCCCTTGGCTAACTGCGAGGCAATAAAAAATGCACCCGCGGTGGCCACCTTTTCTCCGACGTTAACGCCAGAGACTTGATAACGTTCGCCGACGCGCGATTGCAGTTCGACCTCGCGCACGGAAAACTGTCCGGCAGCGGTTTCGACAAACACGGTCCAATCACCATCGGCGCCACGCATTAGCGCGCCTTCGGGCAGCAGGATCAATGGCGACTGGCCTGCGGTTTTAACGGGCAACAGCAGGCTCACTTCGGCGAATAATCCTGGGTGTAATAAATGGTCGTGGTTGTCGATTTTCAAACGTACGTTGCGCGTACGTGTCTGCTCATTAATAGCGTGGGTTTCTTGAATGACGACGGCGGGAAACCGTTGTCCGGCCACCTCAACCTGCGCGCGTGTGCCGGCGGGAATTCTCTGCCCCAGGCGCGGCGACAGTTTGGCTTCAACCCAAAGGGAAGATTCATCCACTAACGTCAGTAACGATTGACCAGCGGCCAGCCATTGACCGGTCTGAAAGTTGTCCGCTAAAACCACACCCACGTGCGGTGCGGTGATCGTGAAACGGCCTAACTCGGAATCATCCGCGCGCAACTGGGTTAGCTGCGCCTCGTTTAAACCAGCCGCTAATACCTGTGCACGACTCTGTTGATAACTCACCAGACTGGCGTTGAAGCGCTTAGCACCCACGGTGCCTTTACCCAACTGCTTCACCCGTAACCATTCGCGCTCGGCCAGTTTAAACCGACCTTGTATCTCGGCCATTTCAACACTAAACAAGGTTACCAATGATTGGCCCGTTTTTACTTTTTGACCCAGCACCACCTGACGTTCAACCACGCGCGAGGTTAACTGCGCACTGATTAAGGTGGTGTTGTACTGATCATTGACCAGTTCACCCGGCGCCTTAATAATTTGCATGGCGTTAACGGCGGCGACAAGCGTTTCAACGCGTACGCCGGCCATTTGCTGTTGCTCGGCTGACATTTGAATGACGGCTGCTTCTTCATGTTCGACATGGGCGTCAGCGCGCTCGGTTTCATCGTGCTCGTCAGCGTGACCACTGCTTTCGTCATGCTCGTCCACAGCGTGTTCATCACCCTGGTCGATCTCGTCACCTAGGACATGCTCTGCAATGCGGGTTTGTTCGAGCGCTTGCGTTGATTGCGATTCATGACCATGCCCAGCACCGGCTTGCACCTGCATGGCCGCGGCGAGCAGGATCGCCGAAGCTGCAAACATCTGCCAAAAAGAAGGTTTAAGGTTTTGAGCCCTGCAAGTAAAAAAGGTCGTATTGGTTTTCATATTTAAAATATTCATTGGCATTCCTTAACGCTAGCCGCGCGTTGAGCAGCGCTGCGCTCTTCTGCTGAGAGAATGGGTGCGGCAGAGGTAATGGGCGGCTGCCCAGAGACACCGTTATCAAGAGCGGAGGACTCGTTGTTCGTTATAGGCGCCTGAGCCAACTGCTGTAGCCAGCCTTCAATCTGCTGCGAACTCAACAGCCAAGCCACCCAACTGCGCTGCGCTTGGCGGGCGAGTTCAATGCCCGCAACCAACGCATCGTTGCGCTGTTGCATGCCAAAAACATAATCGCGGGTGGACATGTCGCCACTGCCGAACTTCTCGGCCAGTAGGTGTGCACTTTTCGCTCCACGGCCACCAGTTAGGTCCTGCCACTGCAACCAAAACGACTGCTGCACTCGGGCAGTTTCGAGCTTGCTTTCCAGCTCGCTCGACGCCAAGCGCACACTGTCGCGCCAGCGGACCTCTAGCTCCAAGCTGCGGCTTTGCGCAGCCTTAAGTGCGGCGCTGCGCCGCGGGTTGAGCGATAACGGCAGGGAGATATCGAGCGACAGATAATCTTCATCACCTTCTCGGTTGGCGCTCAAACCCAGTGTAGGGTCGACGTTGCGCTCGTGGTCAGCCAGAACCTCGACGCGCTTCGCTTGCTGCCAAACCTGATGCGCTGCCAGCACACTGGGGCTCTGCTGCGCTAAGGTTTGTATCGATTCATCCATTGAGGCACTTTTTCCCAGCGCTGCCCAGGACCGCAGGGAAGGTAAGTTAAAAGACGGGGATTGTGTGTTCAACGCCTGAGAGAGACGCGCGGTCGCGCTCTGCTGATTGGCCCGCTGAGCCGCCAACTCTGGTAACCACTGCGCCTGCGTCAAGTAAGCGAGCTGAGCATCCAGAGGCTGTAGATCACCTGCACGTAAACGCTGCTGCGCAATCGCGCGCAGCTGCGCCCAACCTGCCTGCTGCTGCTGCGCCAACGCTAAACGTTGCTCGGCAGCGGTGAAGTCAACCTGCGCGGTTAATGCATCGGCCAGTGCCTGCTCGCGCGCTTGCTCAATGGCGAGTATCTCTCCCGCCTCACGACCTTTGGCCAGTGCCGACTGAGCCGTGCGCTTACCGGACCAATCTAAGGTTTGGCTAACGCCAAGGCTGTAGGTGCTGCTGTCACGGTCTTCAAAGCTCATATTGAGCTCAGGAAGGTAGCGCGATTGGCTATCACTCAGGCGCTGGTAGCCCGCCGCCTCGGCGCGGTAAGTAAGTGATTGCTGACTGGGCAAGGCAGATACTGACAGCATCAGCCACTGCGCCCACTGCGCGCTGGTTTCTGCTGGGTCAGCCGACGAAGGCGTTAACGTCTGTGCTGCACTTGCTGGAGCTGTCGTTGATTGGACTGTCGTTGATTGAACTGTAGTCGCCAGGTGGGCAGCGGCAGAATCCGGCACGCGTTCATACTGGGCGTCATTGGCCCATACCGTTGCTGGTAATAGCGGCAGACCCATTAATGAAATGGCGGCCGTCAGTTGTTTAACGGCCACGAGGGATTTGATGGTCATGGAATTACTCCAAGTCTGTACACACGGCTCAGCTCACTGACGGCAGCAAACTGAGAGTAGATTTCGGGTGTTTAGACGGAGAGTATCGGTGGGCGCAGTAAGGCCTCGAGGCGCTGGCGAGGGGCCAGCAAGGGAGCATGAGCGGACATGTCGTGCACAGCTTGGGGGAAATCAAAATGGGAAATCAGGCTCACATCTTTGGCGTGGCCCGTACAAAAGCAACTGTGATCGTGTTCAGCTTGGCCGCTGTCACCATCATCGTCGCTACCATCACCGCTGCTGTGGAAGTGGTCGGCGGTAGCCGACTCAGCCCAGCCATTGTGCTCTTGATCGTGCTGATGCCCCGCCGAGTGATCCTGGTAAAGGCTACCGGTGTGCTGTGTTTCTTCAACCATATCCACAGCCGCCCACACTGATTGTGCAATCAGTAGGCTCGTGAGTAATAGCGAGAGAAACAGTTTCGGCATAGGTGGATTTTAAGCCCAGTCGTATCCACGAGGCAACGCCTGTGGGAAGTTAATAATTCAGCAGCTGATCATGCTGGCGGGCACCAAGGCAACCGCTGGATCACCCTATACATTCATGCCGTAGCCGAGCAGCGCTATTGCTGCATTTCTTAGTCTGGAGCAAACGCATAAAGTTTCATGCCAAATTGAAAATAACGCGCATACATATCCACCTCTATTTGTATGCGTAGCCCAAGACCTCACGTCAGCTAACGCGGGGGTCTAGGTGGAGGCAGCCACCCATAGCCACCGCTTACCCCTAAGCTCTAAGCCCATTCATGACATTACTGGCGGCGGCATTGCAATACAGCGCTGCCCCGCTCGAGGGCGACCCAATACCCGGCAAGAGAACTCGATCCCACTAACCTAGTACCCCCTAACGACCGGGCAGCGATTGCGGCCCCCCTGCCCTTTCCACTCCTCCCTTTCCGCATACCTCACCGCGACCCCGTACTCGCATTCAGACTTCCTCTCCCAATGAATCTTCGAAGCCACTAAGAACAAACAGTTCTCAACCAATATGTGTCTATACTAAAGCTATTTGCCACGAGCCCCATATTAATGAAAGACAACGCAACCTCCTGCGTAAAACGCTGTCGCAACTTGGCGATAAAACTGGCAAGCACAGCAGTCTCTGCGTGCGTACTTTCCACATCGGCCAGCGCCGATGACTTGTTTGAGATACCACAGGAAGCCCTGATCGATATTAAGATTACTTCAGCGTCTATGTTCGCCGAAACTCGCCAATACGCTGCTGCATCCACCTACCGCGCCGAAGAGGAACAATGGACGGCTTGGGATGCGCGCCGTAACCTCGACGCCCTGAGCAATCTCTCGGGTATTAGTACGCCTCACGTTACCTGGGGGGGACAAGCACTGGCCATTCGTGGTTTCACGCAGCTGCTTTCCGCCAGAGGTGTGGCAACCATGATCGACGGCGTGGCCGTTAATGATTTGTTGCTCGGTAGTGCCCAGTACGACAACGCACACATCAGTTTAGGCGTCGTCGATAGCATAGAGTTAATCAAAGGCCCCGGCTCAACCCTCTACGGCACCGATGCTTTTCACGGGGTACTGTCCTTCAATACTTATTACTCGGAAGCTAACGAAGTAAACCTTAACGCTCAAATAGGCAGCTTTGACTACAGCCAAAGCAGTCTCAAGGTTAGCCAGCCTTTAGGCGAGCACTTCATTAACATCGCACTTGATAGCCGCCGCCAACAGCACTGGGGGCAAGATTATTTCAACATCAACAGTGATCAAATGGATTCGCGCTCCCATAAATATGAAAACACGACCGGTCTTATCAAGCTGCATAACGGCCAAGACCAGCTCTGGGATTATCAACTCAGCTATTATTACAATCTCTTTGAAGGCAGTGGGTTTATCGCGGGCGGCCATGCTTTTGGCTACCAAGACAGGGACCTTAGCCGTAGCAAACACAGCTTATCCAAGTGGCAAGCAAAGGTAAGTCGCGAAATCAATGACCATGCAGAGCTAGGGGTTACCGGCTCACACTGGAAGATCGAACGTGAAGACCCTTTTGCGAATCGGTGCTGCAGCGAACTAGAGTGGGAGCACGCACTCCGACGCTACCAGCTGCAAGGTTACTGGCGCTGGCAGGATGAAAAAGGCAATCGCCTGCACGCAACAATTGAACGCAGCCACCAACAGGTTGATAAAGAAACCACCAACGTCTTTGATATAAACGGCAACCTGAGCAGTAGCCGTGAGGGTAACGCGCAGGGCTACTTTCGGAACGTGAACTCTGTTGTCCTACAAGGACGCCGTCAAACCCTACACCAACCTTTGCAGTTAGAAATTGGAGCCCGCCTAGATGACTACTCAGACTTTGGCAACCATATGTCACCAAGGCTGGGGGCAATTTACCAAGTTAACCCGCAGCACACGGCGAAATTACTTTACGGCACCGCTTTTCGAGCCGCCGTCAGCGTAGAATTATTTGGCACATCGAGCATTGAAGGGAATCCCAGCATCGACCCAGAAGAGCTCGAAACTTGGGAGCTGGCCTACCTATTCAAAACCGAGCGGTGGCAAAGCGAGCTGCTAGCATTTAAAGCCAACTGGCATAACGGTATCATCGCAACACCTAATGGATCGGGTAAAAAGTATGAAAATGCCGATGGAAATACAAGCCAAGGCCTTGAGCTAAGTGCGCAGTACCGATTTGAAAAATGGCAGGTGAGCGCTAATAGCAGTTGGACTAAGAGCGAAAACACGGTCAGTAATTATGACTACGTCGCCTTTCCTGAGTGGCAATTAAAAGCAGAGGTCAACTACCATATTAACCGCCAACGTCAAGTCGCCTTTCGCTTCGACTGGCGTGATGAACGCAGCGAAGGCCCCATAACCACTCAAACCCAAAAACCTGCGGAGTTAGCCCATTATCTGCGCGTCGATGCTAATATTCGTCAATAATGGAAAGAGTGGCAAACCACCGTCAGCGAAAAGAACATTTTCAACCGAGGGAATCGTCTCCCCGAACTCGTCAACACTCCAAATGGAGACCTTGACACCTCGCGGAGGTTAGAATTATCACTGCTGTGGAAAGTACAATAATAACGCCATGATTAACAAAGCACCTACATCTCTCACCGCTTCCATCAGAACCATGTTCTGCGGTGCACTCACGCGGATGGTGGTACGCCCTAGCATCTATACGCCGCTCCTCGTCACTCTGACGATAAGCCTATATTGCTCACATTCAATAGCAGGCACCCAGGAAGACAAACTCAGGGCCGCCGTCATTGGTGGAATCCTTCGCTATACCCAGTGGCAAGACAGCGCCCCGAAAACACTCTGCTCACTAGGTTCACCAAGTTCTGAAAATATACTCTTACGGTCTGCGCATAGGGTTAAAGCCAACAACCAAGCGATATCAATCCTAAAGGTAAGTGATTCCGAACACCTGAAATCATGCCAAATACTCGTCATTGGAAAGGTGCCTAAGACTATCACCCAATCATTAAAAGCGCAGATTGAGACCAAAAACATACTCAGTATTTGTGACGGCTGCAAGAGCGACAAATGGCCAACTGACATCACACTAATCCGCCATAAAAACAACATTCGATTCTACGTCGACTTACACCACCTAAAACACAACACGATCACCTTTAGCGCTTCGCTGCTTGAATTGGCCATCAGAATAAAGGGTGGAAATAATGAATAACTCGCTAAAGCGCCGTCCGCTGCAAAAACAACTGCAACTTATCGTTATGCTGTGCTTATCCCTCTGCCTCGTAGGGACCGCACTTCTATTCCAAGTATCTGAATATCAGTTTTCAAAAAAATCACTTGTACAAGAGTTCACAAGTTTTGGCGACTTAATTGGAAACCGATCTATTGCCGCGCTGATATTCGCAGACAAAGATGCCGCAAGGAACAACCTTGAATCAGCAAAGTACACATCCGACGTCATAAGCATCTGTTTATATGACAACCAAAAGAGCCTATTCAGCCAGTACCACCGACAGGGTAAAAGCAACTGTACGAAAACAATAGACAATCTTCTGCGTCACGGAGAGCACCACTTCGCAAAAGACACCATTGAATTATCCCTAGTTATTAAGGATGACTACAAAAACATAGGTTACCTAATCATCAACGGCAGCCTAGCGTCAATAACAGAACATTTGAAAAGCACCCTTGCAACACTCCTGACCGCCTTCATCGTGTCGTTATTTGTAAGCTACTTTGCGTCTAGGCGCCTTTTAACCAAAGCACTGGCACCCCTAGACAAACTACACAAATCAACAAAGCGCCTCAGTAAAGATCCGTTCACCTATAAAAAAGATAATGCATTGACACCAGTGAACAATGACGAGGTAGGCGACCTAGTTATTTCCTACAACAGCATGATAGAAACCATACAAAAAGAGCACGAAAAACTTCAAGTTTCCGTTAAGCAGTTCAGCAAGCTGGCCGAGAATTCGCCAATTGGTATTTACTTAAAAAACACAAAACAAGAAATAACCTACGCCAACAGAAAGTGGAATCAGATAACACAGTGCAGAACCAACTCTGATGAACAAACATTTATCGGGAGAATCCATGAAGACGACATTGAAAATTACAAAAGAAAAGTAGACTACGTAATAAGCAGCGGACAATCATCGATCATTGAGTACCGACTGCTACTGGATGACGACTCAGATACAAAAATTCTAATGGAGTACCTTTCTCCACTGGAAGAGAACAGCAGCCCCGAGAACAGCCCTGAATCCAATGGCGTCATTGGCTCAGTACTTGATATTTCGGACCTGAAAACCGCACAAAGCGAACTTGAGAGGTTGGCCTTTTACGACCCCTTAACCGACCTACCAAACCGCCGTTTTTTCAAAGACCACCTGAAATTTCGTATCGCCTTAGCTAAGAAAGAGCGCACTCGCCTCAGCGTATTGATGATCGATCTAGACAATTTCAAGCGCGTCAATGATTCCCTTGGGCACGATGCTGGAGACCAACTGCTTACTGAAGTAGGGCAACGTATGCGCTCGGCTGTTTTTCAGGAGGATGTTGTCTCCCGCGTCGGTGGAGATGAGTTCATCATTCTTCTGGAGCACACCCAAAAAGACTTCACTATAGAGCAGGTTGCTCAGAAGCTATTAAACGTAACCACCCTGCCGCTTACCATCCAAAACCAGAAGATAGAAGTCAGCTGTTCCATTGGCATTGCTCGCTACCCAGAAGACGCCGACAACATACCCGACTTAATTCGCCATGCTGATATGGCGCTTTACCAAGCGAAAGCAAGGGGTAAGAATCAACTCGCATTTTTCTCAAAAGAGCTAAACGAGCGGTTACTCGATAATATGCGCCTTGAGCGAAAGCTACGTCAGGCACTGCTTTCCGAGCGGTTAGAGATATACATACAACCCCAATACAACCACCTGAAAAAATGTCTTTTTTGGGGGGAAACCCTACTGCGCTGGAACGACCCTGAAGAAGGTTTTATCTCCCCCGCTCGCTTTATCCCAATAGCAGAAGAAAGCGACCTAATCATAGACATTGGCCTCTGGGTTATGCGCCAAGTATGCATACTGCTGAACGAACAAGGCGAGGCGCTAAAGCGAGTTGGTATTAAGGGCATTGCCATCAACCTATCGGCTCGCCAGTTCTACTCGAAAGACCTCATTCAACAACTGAAGATGATGCTCCAAGAATACAATGTAGACCCAACATGCCTGGAGATGGAATTGACCGAGAGCATGGTTATGGAAGACGTAGAGGTGGCTGTCGACACTATGCGTCAACTGCGTCAACTTGGCTGTCGCCTATCCATTGACGACTTCGGCACGGGTTATTCTTCACTCGCCTACCTAAAGCGTTTTCAAATCGACAGTTTAAAAATAGACAAATCATTTGTTGATGGCCTACCCAGCGACTATAACGACGCCGCTATTACAACCGCCATTATCGCCATGGCATCAAAATTGGGGCTGTCGGTCATTGCTGAAGGTATTGAAAATAAAGCGCAAAGCGATTTCCTCAGCACCAATGGCTGTCCGTTGATGCAAGGCTATTTTTACGCCAAGCCCATGCCAATACACCAGCTTCTGGAGCTCCCCGTTGTTGCACCATAGAACAGAAAACTAACCACATAGGCAGCAGTGTTAAAACTTGTAAGGCAGTAGAGCCAGTCAGCCATCTACACGGTAGACTCATTGGTCATAAAATATCATTGATCGAACGAGGCATGACCGGCATGACACCTGAAGAGCGAGTTCATAGCGGGCAGAGTTGGGACGATTTCTGCGATCAATTAAAGCGTGCGGGGCAGCAAATACTGCGCCCAGAGGCACCGACCGATGAACTCACCCGCGCCGAAGGCTGGCGCTACCTCAGCCGCCTGACCCGCATCGCACTTGAGATGCACGTTGAAGGCAGCGATCGAGACTTCCCCACCTTTTACCTACCCTCCCACGAGACGGCAAAAATCGGCGCTGACAACCCCGACAACCTCTATCTGCGCGCCGAAATCAACGGGGCCAACCGCTACCGTATTACCGGTAACCGCTCGAGCGTACATTACCTCAGCTGGGGCAGCCAAAAAGGCGGCTACGAGAAAGACGGCAGTAACGCCCAAACTGGTTTTATCGACACAGGCACATTAGAACTCGACGCCGAAGGTAACTTTGAAGTCATCGCCAGCATCGATCCCGCTGCTAAAAACTGGCTGCCGTTGGAGGCTAACTCCAACACCATCATCGTCCGCCAGACTTTTCTCGACCGCTCCATTGAGCGCCCGTCGGAAATGAAGATCGAGCGCATCCAAGAAGTCGGCGCCCAACCACAACCTTTAAGCGCCAAGCGAATCAACCAAGGCATGGCCTCTGCTGCTGGATTTGTTGAAGGTACAGCGCGCCTTTTTGCCAACTGGTCAGAGGATTTCCAGAAGCACCCGCACAACCGTATATTTATGGCCGATCAAGCCCTATGCCAGTCCGTGGGCGGTGACCCGAACATCCTCTACTACTACACCTACTTTGATCTGGCCGACGACGAAGCATTGATTATTCACCTGCCGCGTGTGCCCGAGTGCGAGAACTGGAACCTGCAGCTGTGTAACTACTGGATGGAGTCGCTGGATTATCGCTACTTCCCCATCCATGTAAATAAGCACACCGCCCACTGCAATGATGATGGCTCAGTCGATATTGCCGTGTCACTGCGCGATCCAAGCTTTCCAAACTGGCTCAACACCACCGACCACCGTCAAGGTGTTATCTGCTTCCGCTGGATCAAAACCAACGAAGCCCTGCTGCCAGTATCACGCGTCATAACAATCTGACATCTGACACCTGACACCTGACACTAAACAGAGAAGAGATTAGTGAACAATGACCGACTCATTAGACTTTGACGCCCTCCATGAAGAAGCCACCGCACGTTGCGGCCTCAGTGATTTTGGTGGCTTTGAATACCAACCCGCACTGCGAGCATTAATCGACAGCATTAACACCGAGAGCGGTATGAACGCTGGCGGATTTTGGGGGCAGCGAGAACGCATCACTAATATTTTGGTGAGCCGCGCGCGCATCGAGGATCTGATAAAACAGCACCCCGCCATTACCGATGAAGTAATCAATGAGCCGGTGGTCATCGTCGGCCTACCACGCACCGGCACCACCATGCTGCACCGTATTTTGGCATCCGACAGCCGCTTCTTCACACCCATTTGGTTTGAAACTCGCTTCCCTGCGCCTAAACCCGATGAGGATTTCCGCGTTATCGATTCCCGTATTGATGACGGCAAGGCCGAAGTCGCCGCAATGCTTGAAGCCAATCCCGACCTCGCCAGCATTCACCCCATTGATGCCGAGGCCCCAGACGAAGAGATCATGCTACTAGAGCAAAGTTTCTACTCAACCATGCCGCCCGCATTCTGTAATGTGCCGTCCTATGTTGAATGGCTAGAGACACACGACAACACCCCAGGCTACGAATACCTGCGTTTACTATTACAAGTTTTACAGTGGCAGAAAAAAGAAAAAGGCCAGCAGGCGCAGCGCTGGTTATTAAAAACACCACACCACCTGCACCATATGGATTTACTGTTTAAAGTCTTTCCTGAAGCCTTGGTCGTGCAGTCGCACCGCGACCCGCTAGAAACCATCCCATCGATTGCCAGCTTTAACACAGCATTATGGAAGCTGTGTGCCGATCAGGTCGATGAGAAGGTCGTGGGTGCCTTCTCTGCACGCAAATACGCCAAGGGTATGCACGACACGATGATCGTGCGAAAACAACACCCAGACGCCGTGCTCGATGTGAATTACAGGGAAACCATCAAGACGCCGTTTGCAACCATAGAAAAGACCTACGACTTTATCGACATGCAGCTCACCGATGAAGCGCGTAACGCGATGCAACAGTGGCAGCAAGACAATCAGCGTGAAGACCGTGCCGCGCATCAATACACACTGGAACAGTTCGGCTACAGCGAGGCGTCACTAAAAACGCTGTTTCACGATTACCGAAAAGTATTTATTACTCAGTAATGAACCAATAAGAGCATCATCATGAGCAACAGCAATAAAAAATACGCACTGGTGACCGGCGCAACCAATGGCATTGGTATTCCCACCGTTTTGGAAGTCGCGCGCCGTGGCATGCACATCACCGTACTTTGTCGAAACGCGAAAAAAGGAGAGCAACTTAAACAAGAGATTCTCGATAAAACAGGCAACAGTGACGTCGATTTACTGATCGCTGACCAGAGCTCGATTACCGATGTGGAGCGCGCCGCCGCCGAGTACCTTGCAACCGATAAACCGCTGCACCTGCTGATCAATAACGCCGGCATCGTCAGTACGTCGTTACAGCTCAGTCAAGATGGCTACGAGCAGATGATGGCCGTCAATTATTTCTCCGTATTTGTACTGACCAATCGACTGCTACCACGCTTAATTGAGAGCGGGTCGGTCAGTGAAAAAGCGCGTATCGTTAACGTCGCCACCGAGGGCTATAAACTGGTCAAGGGTATCGACTACGACAACATCAACGCCGAGAAAGGCTTTAAAACCTTCCCCGCATACGGGCACTCAAAGCTCGCGGTCATGCTCTTTAACCAAGAACTGGCTCAACGATTAGAGGATCAACCGGTCAATACCTACGTGGTTCACCCAGGCTGGGTGGACACTGGCTTAGGTAAAGACGGCAGCTTCCTCATGAACGTCGTGGCTGCTGGCCTGGCACGTCTGTTTGCCAAAACCCCCGAGCAGGGCGCGGCCACCACCCTCTTTGCCGCGTTTGACGCATCAACAGCCACCATGAACGGTGGCTATTTTGTAAACTCAGAACCTAAAGAAAGAAAACCATATGCGCTGAACATGGATGAGGCGAAAAAGCTCTGGCTTTGGACGGAGCAACAACTCACGGAAGTGAACGCTTAACTATTTAGCTCAGCTCGTCCCCTTGCCAAAACACTCAAACAAGGCGTGACGACAACGCTGCTCGCCGCATTTAGCCCTGACACAATAAAAGAGAGGATTGCTACGCCAGCAGTAAACCGAATACACTTGAGGAAGGTGTTTATGACGTGCAGTAACGCAACTGTGACACGGGGGTGAAGAGCGCTTAGCGAGCGAAGTTTAGTTGGCGTTAATGACCAGAAATTACGTTATTTGAAGGACCCGAGGACACAGGAGGCATAAGCGACTGCCAATGTTGTTGCCGCGCAAAGCACTCAAAGTCTTCGACATTAAGCGCCTTGGAAAACAAAAAACCTTGAAAAACGTCGCATTCAAATCGGCTCAAAACATCAAGCGCTTGCTGGGTTTCAACACCCTCGGCAACTACTTTTAAACCCATGGTGTGGGCCAATGCAATCACGGCCTCGGCAATCGAAGAAGAACTGTCATTATCTATGATATCTATAACAAACGACTTATCGACCTTGAGGCTAGTGACGGGAAAATCCTTCAGGTAACTTAGCGACGAATAGCCCGTACCGAAATCATCAATAGAAATAGCCACGCCCATGCCACTGAGCTCGTTCAGCAACGCATTGGTCTCTTGGGTTTTCTCCATCAAGGTTGATTCGGTGAGCTCTACTTCGAGCATGCAGGGTTCAATACCGGCATCGCCCATCGCCTTGCGCACAGCATCGAGCAGAGCGCCGTTGAACTGTTTACCTGAGATATTGACCGCCATCGGGCAGCTGTCACTCAACAACTTCGAGGCCTGCCACCTTTTTCGCTGCATGCAGGCCTCAGATAACACCCACTCACCCACCTGCTGTATCAGCCCTGTCGCCTCCAGTAGCGGCACAAACACTTCAGGTGAGATATTACCTTTACTCGGATGACGCCAACGCAGCAAGGCCTCTACACCGCAAATCTCACCGGTTGCACGCGATATCTGAGGTTGGTAAGAGAGCATTAACTCACGATTTTTTAGCGCGTGATGCAGATTATTTTCTAAACCAAGCTTAATCTCACAGGCCTTGTCTAAATTTTCGGTGTAAAACTGGTAATTATTACGGCCTTGATCCTTGGCCGCATAGAGGGCTACATCAGCACATTTTGTCAGTCGCGCCTCCGACTCTGTATCGGTGCTGCACATAGCAATACCAATACTGGCCGATGAGAACACTTCGCGCCCCTGCAAATTAAACGGTTCGGAAAATACACCCACCACACGCTCAGCGGCGCGGGTAACAAAGCCCACACCAACGTCCATACTCACTGAGTCCGTGGGCTGCGCGCCACGGCTGCCGCCAACAGAGTTCAAAACGATGGCAAACTCGTCGCCGCCGAGTCGAGCCACTAGGTCATCGTCGCGAAAGCAGCCCTCTAAACGTGACGACACCTGACTCAAGAGTTCATCCCCGGCCTCGTGCCCCATTGAATCATTGATCGATTTAAAACGATCGAGGTCCAATAACATCAGCGCGGAAAGCTCACCGTGCTGACGCGCGCGCATCACCGTTGTCGCTAAAACCTCGGTGAAAAGTCTGCGATTTGCCAACCCAGTCAAACCGTCATACTGAGCCAAACGCTTCAGCCTTTTTTCCACCGCCTCCCGCTCGGTTAAATCGTGTAACACCATCGTGTAAAATAAATCATCGACATAACTAACTGAATATTCCACCGGAATCTCGACGCCATCGATTCGCCTGGCCATCAACTTCGGCCAACCATTCGAGACATCAATAACCAAACCTTCGAGCACACCAATATCTTTTTTAACACTCAGCTCTGGCAATAAATCGAAAATAGACAGTACGGCCTCTCTCTCATCGGCAATACCAAACATGCCTCGCGCCGCAGGGTTCAAACTTTGGACCAAACCCTCCAGTGTAAACGTGAGGACGCTGTCGAGGCTCGACTCAATAATACCGCGACTGCGCTGCTCTGAAACTTCGTAATCCTTAGCCAATTTTTGAAGCTGATTGGATTTTTCTCGCAATATTCCTTCGCGCTTAACCGTCTCGGTGACATCGTGAATACAGATCATGCAGTAGCTGTCAGCCGCTTCGACGATTGGCTTTATCAACAGTGATTGCGCAATCGGCACCTGCTGCAGGCTGCTGCCATCAAATTTAGTGAGCGGGAATACGAAGCGGTTAATGGCGCTCGACAGAGTCGAAGAAAGCTGTGCATCAAGTGCGTGAGTAATGGCTTGCCCGAGGCGGCCTCGCACAACGTCTGGAAAAATCTCATCGAGCCTTTGGCCCTTGGCGGCGGCTGCGCTGACAGCTGAACTTTTACTCAACCATTCATTCCACTCCACCACACAGCACTGCTGATCGATGATGAGCACACCGACATTCAACAAATCAAATGCGGCCGTACTCAAGCGAGTCGTGCTATGCATTAACACCCATCCTCAACAGCTGATCAACTGATTATTTGAGTTAAATAGGTATCAACAATACGTAAGAAATTCTGCATGGACTTAACGTTCATCATGTAGCTGATCTCCCCGTTGATATCGCCACTGGGAATAGAAAAGGTCATGCTTAACATCAGCACGACTTTTTCATCGATATCGCCGTCCCCCCGCCCTAAAATTTCCTGACAACTGCCCTGTACATGGTTGGGAATATCGCCATCGAGGTGACAGTCGAGCATATTCGAAATGGTATAGAAGCAGGCATTAAGAATAACATTACCCACTTCCTTGAGCGCATCCTCTTCAAACTCTGAGAGCTCCTCAAGGGGTAAATCGGATGAAATAAGACGACGCACCAGCTCTAAGCTTTCCCCCTTGGGAAAAAGCAGAAAAGCCGTGCCTTCAAATTCGCCGGAGAAATGTTGCTCAACCGCGCTGAGGATTGCGGACTGATCACCTGTTAGCGTGCTGGAGGCCTGCATTACTGGCAGGCAACTGACCGAAGGAATCGACAGTTGTACATCTTCGTTGATCATCTCTGAAAGGGAGGCAGCAGCGGAGCCTATCCCTATATTAAAAATCTCTGCCAGGGTATCTAGCTGCAACTCGCTCAGTTTAAGCGTTTTCACAGTCAATTCCCGCCTCCTTAAGGAAGAGCTTTATCTTGCTCTCAGTGATTGGCTTGGCAATAAAGCGCAACCCGAACTCATAGACAGCCGTCGTAGTGGCCTTCTGTATGTTCGCTGAAATCACCGCTATGTGTGCAGACGGCAGGTTTTCCTTAAGCTCTGGAATTATCTCTAGACCCGTTTTTCCCGGCATATTAACGTCGAGGGTAACGGCATCAAATTGACCCTCGAGGCTGCAGGTTAGAGCCTCATCGGCGGAGGCGGCCTGAATGATATCCCAGTTATCATCGTGCTCTTTGACAATACTGGTAATCATCATGCGTGACATTTTACTGTCATCCACCACAAGCAAACGCATTCTCTTAGACATTAATCCCTCCATCCGTGCGAACAAAAAACGTAGGTTAGCGGCTCAAATTCAGGAGTTCACTTGAAGAGTGATGGCAATGGAGTAACAGCAATGAACAAACAGAATTGAACCTCCCTGTCGATCGTTCCACGCAATCTGATCCTGAGTTGTAACTGTAGACCAAGTTTTAAAAGCAACCAGACTAATAACGAATATGAAGCATCGATGCTATATGCATAAGTCGGCTTATAACAACAGTACGTGCGGGGGGATGAGGGGGGAGCAGAGCAGTCAGGCATCAGCGCTCTGGCGAGTTACTGAGACCTGACAGCTCTCCTTGAAGGGGCACAGAACCACCTATTATTGATGTTCTGGGTATACTTTAATGTCTTCTGGTACTTCCGTAATACAAAGACCAAACGTCCACCACTTCTGCCGGCAGTCGTAGATCAAGCGGCCCTTTTCGCCCAACTGAAAGTCCAGTGGACGACGCGCAATCGGTGGCGGCACACCCGCTGCGGTTTTATCTTGCAGCATGGTTAAAGCCATTGGGTATTGAGCCCAGTCGATCGGCCCACGCCAGCCCGGTGGCGGCACCATATTGTTACGCAGGCCCGTGATCGGCTGCTGAGCGCGCCATTTGTTCAACGCCTTGGTGAAGTCTTCGACCACACCTGGGTACTGAGATGCCAGATTTTGCGTCTCATCCACCCCTTCGCTAACGCGGAACAGCTGGTTCTCCACTTCGATGTAGATCAGGTCTTGCTTGACCTTTTGTACCAGCTTCCACTCATCGTTAAAGGCCGTCAGGTCAAAGTGGCCATACTGCGAGGCTTCGGAAGCAAACATCACCAGCTGCTTTCGCGGCGCACGCTGATTCTGGCTGATGGCTGGCCACAGGTTCAAGCCATCCAGGCTGCGAACATTCTTTGCTGGCACACCGGTCGCGGCCATCAGCGTAGGGAAGACATCCATCATGGTGACGGTGTCGCTGAACGTTTCACCAGCCGTTAACCGCTTTGGCCAAACAATCGCGGCTGGTACGTGAATACCACCCTCGAGGGTTTCGCCGCGCCCGCCCGCCAAAGCGCCGTTATCGGCACTGCCTTTTGATCCGACAACACCACCGTTATCGCTCATAAAGAGGATGACGGTATTGTCGCTCAAACCTTCGCTCTCCAGTGCTTTCAAGACCTTGGCAATCGACCGGTCCATCGCATCGATAGACGCCGCGTAAGCCGTATGCGCAAACTGCTTAGCCGGGTCAAGGGAAACACTGTTGGCGCTGCGGCTTTTGTACTTAGCCATCAATTCAGCCGGCGCGGCGTCTTTCTCGCTGGCAGAACTGAAAGGCAGCAGCATGAAGAAAGGCTGGGTTTTATTGCGTGTAAGAATGTAATTGCTTGCCTCATCACCCAATAGTGTTGGCAGGTAACCGATGACATCTAAACGCTGACCGTTGCGCTGAATATCGATACCCCCCACATTATGATAAGGCGCGTTCAAGGCAGAACCGCTCAGCAGTTGGCCCCAGAATTCGTCAAAGCCGCGCTGATTTGGGTGGAAAGTCTCCTGTGCATGGCCCAAGCCCCACGTGCCCATAACGGCGGTTTGGTAACCCGCCTGCTGGAAGCTCTGAGGCATAAAGTGCTCAGCTGGGTGCACGCCTAGATTGTCCCAGGCAAAGAGCTCGCTGTAGGCCACCCCCAAACGAATTGGATCACGGCCGGTCATCAAACCGGCACGCGTGGGGGCGCCCAAAGGTGCCACATAGAAACGTTCGAGCTCAACCCCCTTGGCTACCAGACTGTCGATAGCAGGCGTATCGATGTCGCCTCCATTAAAGCCAACATCGGCAAAGCCGAGGTCATCGGCCATAATGATGACAACATTCGGCTGGTTTAAATTTTGTGCGGTCGCGGCTGTGCTCACGAATGAACTCGCCAACAGTGTCGCGCTCAGTGCGATCGCTAAACGATAAAAACGACGCATCGTTTTCCCCTTGTTTTTACAACGCTGGCGATCCCGCCAGCGTTCAATGTTGAAGTAGAGAGCAGCAGAGCCCTCATTGTTGCTGCGGTTACTGTTTTATTTGCTCTGGGTAGCAACCATCCAGCTCACGCCAGTTATCAGTACAGTCGTACTTCATTCGGCCTTTATGACCCAGCGCCTTATCGGCCTCTATGTCATCGTCTACCAGTGTTTCAGCCAATACTTTTTGCAGCTGCTCTTCTGGACGAATGTAGTCCGCCCAATCTTTCGGGGCGCGCCAACCAGGTGGCGGCACCAGAGAATTACGCACGGCATTAATTGGCCCAGTGGCCCGCCAGTCCTCAACTTTCTTGGCAATCATGGCGACGATTTCCGGGTATTGCTCGGACAGATCATTGTACTCATACGGGTCTTCAGTGATGCGGTAGAGTTCGTTTTCTACGGTGACACTGGTCTGCTTCTGATCGACCACCTGTACCAATTTCCACTCATCGTTAAAGCCGGTGATATTAAAATAGCCGTTAGTCGGAATCTCCGAGATAAAGAATACATAGTCTTCACGCGGGGCAGGCACACCATCGGCAATCGACGACCACATGCTGCGACCGTCAAACTTGCGCTGGTTCAGCGCCGGTACGCCAGCGGCTTCCGCCAGAGTCGGAAAGACATCCATAACCGTCATGATGTCCGTCAGCTTGGTGCTTGGCTTAATTTTCTCGGGCCAGCGCATCACCGATACCACACGAATACCACCGTCGTAGGTGTCACCCTTACCACCGCGCAGTGGTACATTGTCGGCACCACCGACACTATAAGAGGCACCGCCATTATCACTGTGGAAGAGCACGATGGTGTTGTCGGCAATGCCTTCACTGTCGAGTGTATTCAGTACCTGGCCAATAGCCTGGTCCATGCCGTCAGTCACCGCCGCGTACATAGGACGTGCCGAGGGCTGCAACAAGATCTTTGAGATTAAACGCGTGCCATCGGTACCCAAGCTGCGCGCAGGCTGCAGATCGGTATTGATGTCTTTGTACTTATCCTGCAGTTCCTGCGGCGCATCGAACGGGGTGTGCGGCGCAATAAACGGCATGTAGATAAAGAACGGCTTTGTCTTGTCACGTTCTTTGATGTAGCGCGACACTTCGCCGCCCATCATAAAGGTTTCATAACCTTCAGCGTCGGTGATGGCTTCGCCATTGCGCTGGAAGTCGAGCCCACCTTCGCGTGAGAACGGAGGGTAAAAACCCACTTCCGTGTGCAGGTGGCCGTAGAAGTATTCGAAGCCGCGGTTGTTCGGGTGGTGCCCCGGCAAGCTGTGCCCCAAGTGCCACTTGCCCATCATCGCGGTTTGGTAACCGGCGGCGAGAAAACTCTGCGGCATGAAGTGCTCTTGCGGACTCACGCCGTGGTTATCCCAAGGCATGATCACGGAGTAGGCCGTACCCAAACGCATTGAGTCGCGACCGGTCATCAACGACGACCGCGTCGGTGAACAAATTGGCGTGGTGTAGAAGCGGTTGAGCTCCATGCCCTCGTTAGCCAAACGGTCCAGCGATGGGGTATCGATTTCGGTATTGCCGTGAAAACCCACATCAGCCCAGCCAAGGTCGTCCGCTATCATGACGATAACATTCGGGCGTGAATCCACCGTTTGGGGCGTTGCTTGCTCGCTCGCAGGCGCCGCGACACCCCCAAAAGATACAGCAGACATCGCAGCCACCAAGGCCAAGCGATACATTCGTCGCATAATGTTCTCTCTCTTATGAATACTCAGACCCGACTATAATAAGGCTTTCAATCTCTTGGTACGGGAGTTATTACATTTCTTAATCATCAAGGCTTAAGTCTATTGCGGACGTTCACCCACTGTCATACCCCAAACCGATGAGAGGCCGCCTCATATCAAACTACCCACCAATGCTCTCCAAACCCGCGAGATGTCGCCCTGCGCGACGCCCAAAGAAGGAGGTCTCGCCAAGGCATGTTCCACTGGAGTAACCGCGACCATCCTGCGCAATATTGGAAGCACAGGCACCCGCCGCGCACAGACCAGCAATAACCTGCTCATCGGCGCTCAACACCTCACCATCCACCGACACCTTTAAGCCGCCCAAGGTAAAGCCTACATACGTTGCTTGCCCTAACGAGCACTGCAGAGCAGCAAACGGGGGTTCAACAATCGGTTGCAGCCAATCTTCGTGTTTGTGTTGTTCAGGGTCTTCGCCCTGTGCGGCGTACTCGTTATACCGACTGATGGTTTGCTGCAGGCTGTTCTCCGGCAGCGCCAAATCCCGCTCCATACCAGCTACGCTCTCCCAAGCGTCGATCAGCGTTTGCATCTGAAACTCTGGGTAGCCGAACACTTGGTTATCACAAATCAAATAGACTTCTTGGTCGGGCTGCTGAAGGCAGGCGTCGGTGGTGCGAGCGTGGTAGCAATCCTCATTGATAAAACGCTGACCGTACTTGTTAACCAGCACCCCTTTAAGCAACTCCTCCGGCGGGTAGAATGGCGAGGTTATTAACGCGCTATCCATGTGCTCGACCGCGCCGCCCACAGACAACCCCAGCTGAATGCCACTGCCGTCATCAAACGGGTTGCCCTGTTTATGCACTTTTTCGCTCGCTAGGCGCGGACAATACTGCGCCAGCATCTCGGGATTCATGGTAAAACCCCCAGCGGCAAGCACCACGCCTTTACGGGCACGGACAAAGCGCGCCTCCTTAAAGTGACGGTACATCACCCCGACAATACGCCCGCCATCATCGGCGACCAAATGGCCAACCGCGGCATCAAACTGAAAGCGCACCGCTTGCGCCTCATTGCGCGCGGTCAGGGTTTTCATTGCAAGGCTGCCACCCTCACTGCCCACATGGGCGACCTTGTGGCCTCGCGGCGCGGCCGTTGCCTGTAAATGAATAGGCCAAGCCTTCTCATTACCAGACCAAATCAGGCATTCATCGGTTGGCTGTTCCACATGTTTTTTCTTATAGAAGCCATCATTAAACGGCACACCCTGCTCGGTGAGCCAGTCAAAGTGAGCAACACTATGCTCGCAGTAAAGACGTATTTTCTTCGGGTCAGGCTGCGGCGTATTCGCCATCAGGTAATCAAACATAGCCTCACTGCTATCGGCAATGTCGTTTGCAAACTGTGGGCGCGTACCGCCGCCCATGTAGAAGTGCCCAGCCGCATTGGTACTGGTACCGCTTACGCCGCTGCCGCGCTCCAACACTAGGACCTCGGCATCACCCTCCCTAGCCCCCAGCGCAGCGCAGGCGCCTGCGGCACCAAAACCCACGATGACAACATCCGCCTCATCATGCCAACAAGACACATCCGCCGCCGCTAACACCATAAAGTCGGACATTTCACTCACCCAGCGTAGATAAACCATTGGCTGCCACGCCTCTCGTGCCCTCGCGGCTCAGCCACAGAACCTTTCGAAGACAAACGCGACCTGACCACCACGAATGAATGAATGTCACATTAAATCAAATGTGAGCCACTGGCGAGAAGATCCCACAAAGGTCAGCGCAAAAGCTCCCACCTAACTCAC